>Ga0209050_1001196_pt1 | contig 30513 bp, 29 predicted proteins | sample Araplavi_mTSA_r2_FD_184276 | JGI IMG/M metagenome (GOLD analysis project Ga0209050, IMG submission 184276) | Arabidopsis root microbial communities from North Carolina, USA - plate scrape MF_Cvi_mTSA_r2 (SPAdes) (version 2) | ecosystem: Host-associated > Plants > Roots > Endosphere | place: USA... | reverse complement strand
TGCCACCGGTGCTGGCGTTGATCGAGTCGGCGAAAATCGGCAAGCGCATGGACTTCGACTCGGACATCCTGGTGCGCCTGGCCTGGCGCAATCAGCCGATGTTATGGCTGCAAACCAAAGTCCGTTACCCGCTGGACGGCGTTTCGCATTTTCGGATGTTCCACGACAACGTGCTGATTTCCAGCATGCACACTCGGCTGTTCTTCGGCATGTTGCTGCGCTCACCCATGATCCTCTGGCGACGGTGGCGGACATGAGTGCCGACAGACAACACTGGGCCGACCGCGAGGAGCGCGGCAGTTTCTGGCTGATGAAGCTCACCGCAATCGGTGCCAAAGTGCTGGGCCGTCGAGTACTGAGTCCGGTGTTGTACGGCATCGTCCTGTACTTCTTCCTGTTCGGTCGCAGTGCCCGACACAGCGCCTGGCAATACCAGCAACGCCTGGCCGACTGGAGCGGGCGCAACGAACTGCGCCCGAGCCATTGGCGGGTATTCGGCCAGTTTATGGCGTTCGCCGACTCCATGCTCGACAAACTCGACGTCTGGAACGGCAGGCTGAGCATCGAGCAAATCGAAATCATCGACCCGGCGCTGCTGCGCGACCAGTTGCGCGCTGCCCGCGGCCAGATGCTGGTGGGCGCGCACCTGGGCAATCTGGAAGTCTGCCGCGCACTGGCGGAAATCGGCGAAAAGGTCACGATGAACGTGCTGGTGCACACCAAGCACGCCGAACAGTTCAACCGTTTGCTGGGGGAAGCCGGGGCGACCAACTTGCGCCTGATTCAGGTCAGCGAGCTGGACCCGGGGATCATGCTGCAATTGAGCGAGCGCGTGGAGCGCGGCGAGTGGCTGGCGATTGCCGGCGACCGCGTGCCGCTGCATGGCGGACGCAGCGTGACCGTGGATTTTCTCGGCCATCCGGCCAGATTCCCTCAAGGCCCGTGGCTGTTGGCCGGCCTGCTGAAATGCCCGATCAATTTGCTGCTGTGCTTGAAAAAGCCCGACGGCGACTACCGACTGACCATTGAACCCTTCGCTGAGGCAATCACCTGGATACGCAGCGACCGTGAACAGGTCATTCATCAGTGGGCGTCCCGCTACGCCGAGCGCCTGAGTCACTATTGCCTCGAAGCGCCCCAACAATGGTTCAACTTTTACCCTTTCTGGAAGACCGATGACGACGCCAACGCTTGAGCCGGTAACCTTCGGCGAACGCCCTTTGCGCATTGAAGATGTGCTGGCTCTGGCCAACCGCAAGGTGCCGACGCAGTTGCAAAGCGATCCCGCCTACCGCGAGCGCATCGCCAAGGGCGCGCGTTTTCTGGACTCGCTGCTGGACAAGGAAGGCGTGATCTACGGCGTGACCACCGGTTATGGCGACTCCTGCGTGATCGCGGTGCCGCTGCATCACGTCGAAGCGCTGCCGCAGCATCTGTATACCTTCCACGGCTGCGGACTGGGCAAACTGCTCGACGCCCAGGCCACCCGCGCGGTATTGGCGGCGCGTCTGCAGTCGCTGTGCCACGGTGTTTCCGGGGTGCGCGTGGAGCTGTTGGAACGCCTGCAGGCGTTCCTTGAACACGACATCCTGCCGCTGATTCCGGAGGAAGGTTCAGTCGGCGCCAGCGGTGACCTGACGCCGCTTTCGTACGTTGCCGCCACGCTGTCCGGCGAACGCGAAGTGATGTTCCGCGGCGAACGCCGGCAATCCGCCGATGTGCACCGCGAACTCGGCTGGCAGCCGCTGGTGTTGCGGCCGAAAGAAGCTTTGGCGCTGATGAACGGCACTGCCGTAATGACCGGCCTCGCCTGCCTGGCATTCGCCCGCGCCGATTACCTGCTGCAACTGGCCACGCGCATCACCGCGCTGAACGTGGTCGCCCTGCAGGGCAACCCGGAGCACTTCGATGAGCGCCTGTTCGCCGCCAAGCCACATCCGGGGCAGATGCAGGTCGCCGCGTGGCTGCGCAAGGATCTGGCCATCGACGCACCGACCGCCCCCTTGCATCGTCTGCAAGACCGCTATTCCCTGCGCTGCGCGCCCCATGTGCTGGGCGTGCTGGCCGACAGCCTGAACTGGCTGCGTTCGTTCATCGAGATCGAACTCAACAGCGCCAACGACAACCCGATCATCGACGCCGAAGCCGAGCGCGTGCTGCACGGCGGGCACTTCTACGGCGGGCACATCGCGTTCGCCATGGACAGCCTGAAAAACCTCGTGGCCAATGTCGCCGACCTGTTGGACCGGCAACTCGCGCTGCTGGTGGACGAGCGCTACAACCATGGCTTGCCGAGCAACCTGTCCGGCGCCACGGCGGACCGCGCCATGCTCAACCACGGCTTCAAGGCCGTGCAGATCGGCACCAGCGCCTGGACCGCCGAAGCACTGAAAAACACCATGCCGGCCAGCGTCTTCTCGCGCTCCACCGAATGCCACAACCAGGACAAAGTCAGCATGGGCACCATCGCCGCCCGGGATGCGATCCGCGTATTGGAACTCACCGAACAAGTGGCCGCCGCCACCCTGTTGGCGGCCAATCAGGGCGTCTGGCTGCGCGGCCAGGCCGAAGATGCGCGACCGCTGCCACCCGCACTGGCCGCCATGCACGAAGCCTTGGCCGGGGACTTCCCTCCGGTCATCGAAGACCGCGCGCTGGAAGGCGAGTTGCGCCTGTGCCTGCAGCGCATCGCCGAACAACACTGGAGGCTGCATGCGTAGCAAGGGACTTCTGCACACCGACACGGAAATCGTCGTGCCTTTCTTTGACGTCGACAGCATGCACGTGGTCTGGCACGGCCATTACGTCAAATACCTGGAAGTCGCCCGCTGCGCGCTGCTGGACACGATCGGCCACAACTACACGGCGATGAACGAATCCGGCTACGCGTGGCCGGTGATCGACCTGCAATTGCGCTACGTGCGCGGTGCGGTGTTCGGCCAGAAACTCAACGTGCGCGCCAACCTGGTGGAGTGGGAGAACCGTTTGAAGATCAACTACCTGATCAGCGATCTGCAAACCGGTGAACGCCTGACCCGGGCCATGACGGTACAGGTCGCCGTCGACCTCGCCAGCCGCGAGATGCAACTGGCCTCCCCGAAGGTCTTCACCGACGCTGTCGAGAGGGCCCTGCCATGATGTTCTGCCACCCCCGCCCCCCTGTAGGAGCGAGCCTGCTCGCGATGGTCGCTAACGATGACACCGGGCACCTGACACCCCGCGGCTTTCTCAGGTTTTTCGCGAGCAAGCTCGCTCCTACAGTGTTCTGCGTACTACTGGGTATTCCTGGACTGGCCCATGCCTTCGACCTGCAACAACTCAGCGAGCAACTGGCCAAACCCGAGGTGATCCACGGCAACTTCATCCAGGAGAAACACCTGCGCGCCCTGTCCCAGCCGCTGACCAGCAAGGGCACGTTCGTCCTGGCGAAAAACCACGGCTTGTTGTGGCTCCTGAAAACGCCACTGCAACAGGACTATCGCATCACCGCCAAAGGCATTGCCCGGCGTGACGGCATTGTTTGGCAAATGCTGCCGGGCAAAAGCGCCGGTGCCGAGCAGAACCGTTTGTTCCTCGCCGTGCTGCAAGGCGACAGCAGTGGCCTGCAACGGGATTTCGAGCTGTCCCTGAGCGGCGACGCACAGAACTGGAAACTCACGCTGGTGCCGCGCTCGATGCTGCTCAAGCAGGTGTTCAACCAGATCAACATTACCGGCGCAGCACTGGTGCAGAGCATCGAACTGCTCGAAACCCAGGGTGACAGTACGTTGTTGCGCATGCAGGACAGCACCAGCGCCCAACCGTTGAGCGACGCGGAGCAACATGACTTTGCCGAGTGAACGGTTACTGCCACGGCTGTTTCTGATCCTGCTGCTGGCAGTACTGGCGCTCGCGGGTTGGCAATGGCGTGACGGCGCACCACTGTCGGCAAACCTGATGGAACTGGTGCCCGGCACGGCGCCCGACGCCCTGGAACTGCGCGCCGAACAACGCATGCAAGAACCGCTGAACCGCGAAATGCTGGTGCTGGTCGGCCACGCCGATCGCCAGCAAGCTGTCGCCATGGCGCAAACCCTCGGCGAGCAATGGCAGGCCAGCGGACTGTTCGAAAAGGTCCAGTGGACCCTGCAGGCCGACTTGCCGGCGCTGCGCACGCAATTGCTGCAAGGTCGCCTGGCGATGCTCTCGGCGGTGGACCGACAGCTGCTGATCGAGCACCCCGACACCTTTATCCAGCAACGCGTGCAAGCCTTGTTCGACCCGTTCAACGGTTACAGCCTGGTGCCGAGCCAGGATGACTGGCTGGGCCTGACCGGGCGCATCCAGAACAGCCAGCCGCAACGCGGTTCGGTGCAACTGGACATCGGCAGTGGCACCCTGGTCGCCGATGCCGATGGCAAAAGCTGGGTGCTGCTGCGTGCGCGCACCACCGGCAACGCCTTCGACATGAACCTGCCGCTGCAAGTGGCCGACCTGCTCGAGCACAGCCGCGAACAAGCTGCGCAGCACGAGGTGCAACTGCTCGCCGCCAGCGGCTTGCTGTATGCGGCCCACGGGCAACAGCAGGCCGCCCGGGAGATGACCTGGGTCGGTGGCGGTGCCACCGTGGGGATTCTGTTGCTGCTGCTGTTGGCCTTCCGGCGCTGGCGCGTGTTGCTGGCGTTCGTGCCGGTGCTGGTGGGCATGCTCTTCGGAGCGGTGGCCTGCGTGGCGCTGTTCGGCCATATGCACGTGATGACCCTGGTACTGGGTTCGAGCCTGATCGGTGTGGCGGTCGACTACCCGCTGCACTACCTGTCCAAAAGCTGGAGCCTGAAACCCTGGCACAGCTGGCCGGCCCTGCGCCTGACCCTGCCAGGGTTGACCCTGAGCCTGATCACCAGCGGTATCGGCTACCTGGCCCTGGCCTGGACACCCTTCCCGGCGCTGACCCAGATTGCCGTGTTCTCTGCCGCCGGTTTGCTCGGCGCCTATTTGTCCGCCGTGGGCCTGCTGCCGGCCTTGCTCAAGGGCGTGGAGCTGCGTCCGGCGCAGTGGCCATTGCGCGTTTGCGAGCATTTGCTGGGCTGCCGTGAAGCACTGCTCAATCAGGTGAAAACGCCAGTCCTGCTGGCGCTGCTGATCGCCTTTTGCGTGGGCGGGCTGTTGCAGTTGAACAGCAAAAACGACATCCGCCAGTGGATCAGCGCACCACAAAATTTGACCGACGAAGCCCGGACCATTGCACGGATCACCGGCTATCAACCCACTAGCCAGTTCTTCCTGATACGCGCCGCCAATCAGCAGCAATTGCTTGAACGCCAGACCGCTCTGAGCGAACGACTGGATCAATTGATTGGCCTGGAAAAACTCCAGGGGTATCTGTCGCTCAATCAACTGGTCAGCACGCCGAACGCACAGCAGCAGGTGCGCGAAGCGTTGAGCAGACTGCCGGCGCTCTGGCAGCCGTTGCTCGACATCGGTGTACCGGCCGAGACGCTGCAAGCCGAGCTGACGAAGCTACAGGCACTGCCGGCCGTGGACATCGACGCAGCGCTCAGTGGCCCGCTGGCAGAACCCTACCGGCCCCTGTGGCTGGGGCCGACCGAAGACGGCGTGGCGGCGATGGTCAGCCTGCAAGGCATCAACAACCCGGCCCTGCTGCGGCTCCAGGGCGAGGACCTACCCGGCGTGACACTGGTGGATCGACTGGGTGAATTGAACACTGTCTTCGCCGCCACCCAAATCAGTGCCGCCGAACTGAAACTCGCCTCCTGCGTGCTGATCGTGCTGGTGCTGATCCTGCCGTTCGGTTTCGGCGGTGCGTTGCGCATCGTCTCCCTGCCGCTGCTGGCGGCGTTGTGCAGCCTGGCCAGCCTCGGCTGGCTGGGGCAGCCGTTGACCCTGTTCAGCCTGTTCGGCCTGCTGCTGGTGACGGCGATCAGCGTCGATTACGCGATCCTGATGCGCGAACAGGTCGGCGGCGCGGCCGTGAGCCTGTTGGGCACCCTGCTGGCGGCGTTGACCACCTGGTTGTCGTTCGGTCTGCTGGCGGTGTCGAGCACCCCGGCGGTGAGCAACTTCGGATTGTCGGTGAGCCTCGGCCTGGTCTTCAGCTTCCTGCTGGCACCCTGGGCCGGTCGACAGGTTCACGAGTCCACGGCCGCGGAGCGTGCAGCGTGATGATCGTTCTATTCTGGGCGATGGCCCTGGCGCTGTTCGCGCTGGCGACCCGCGCCGGCCGGCATATTGGTCTGATTCCCATCGTCAGCCAGTTGTTGCTGGCAACCCTCGGTTTGCCGCTGCTGATGTATTTCTGGATCGAGCCCCAATGGCAATTGAGCGGTGCGCAGCTGGTGTCGCCGGGCTGGCTGAAGAACCTCTACAGCCTGAGCTTTGCCCTGTTGCTGGGCTACATCCTCAGCGATGTGATCGACCTGCAACTCGATCGCCAGAGCCTGAAAATCGCCCTGCCGAGCTTTTGCATTCCGTTTGCCTGCGGCTTGGCCACGGCCGTCTGGCTGTTGCCGGCGCAACCCTGGATCAGCTCGCTGGCCGTCGGCCTGTTGTTCGCCATCACCGCGATTCCGGTGCTGTACCTGTACCTGCGACACATCGATTACCCGCCCGCAGCCACCCGGCGTCTGGTGCAAACCGCGATCCTCATCGACCTCGCCTGCTGGACTGTGTTCGGCCTCGCCCAGGGCAGCCTGCACCTGAGCAGCCTGTTGCTGCCACTGGCCGGCGCCTGCCTGCCGGTGCTGCTGCGGCTGCTTGGCTTGCGCCAGACGTGGCTTTACAGCCTGGGTTTTTTCGCCCTGCTGGTCGTCGCCGAGCACTACAAGCTCAATGCACTGATTTTCGGCATCGGCTATGTGTTGATCATGGCCGCCTTGAAAGCGCCGCTGGTGCTGCCGTTACCGGCCATCTGGATGAGCCGTTTGCAGACGTACATCGCCATCCCGTTGATCCTCACGTTCGGCATCGTGCAGATCAACGTGCACAGCGCGATGGACAGCCTCGGCTGGGTGCAACTGGTCGCCCTGCTGCTGTTGCCGATGCTGAGCAAACTGCTGGGCAACTGGCTCGGCCTCGGCTGGGCCGGGGCGTCGTTCAAGGGCGCCAGCCGCTGGCGGGAAAGTGTGCTGCTGAACATCCGCGGCTTGAGCGAGATCGTCTTTCTCAACCTGTTGCTGCAACAGCAACTCATCAGCCCGCCGCTGTACTTTGCGCTGATGCTGATGGGCCTGATCGCTACACTGCTGCCAGCCCTGAGCGGTATGCACCGAATCCCCCTGAAAACCGCTGTCCCGGCAAGGAGCCCTCATGCCAACCGTTGAAATGGAATGCCGCCAGGTCGTGGTCATCGGCGCCGGTCCTTCGGGTGCCATCGCCGCCGCGTTGCTCAAGCGCAAGGGACACGATGTGCTGGTGATCGAGCGTCAGCATTTTCCACGTTTTTCCATCGGTGAAAGCCTGTTGGCCCATTGCCTGGATTTCGTCGAAGAAGCGGGCATGCTCGACGCCGTCAACGCGGCCGGCTTCCAGGTGAAAACCGGTGCCGCCTTTGCCTGGGGCGAACGTTACAGCGCGTTCGATTTCGGCGAGACGTTCAGCCACGGCAAATCAACGACATTTCAGGTCCAGCGCGCCGATTTTGACAAGCTGCTGGCCGATCAGGCCGCGCTGCAAGGCGTGGAGATCCGCTATGGCGAAACCATCGTCAGCGTCGACATCGACCCGGAAAAACCGCAACTCGGCGTGCGCCGCGAGGACGGCAGCGAGTACCGCATCGAGGCCGCCTTCATGCTCGATGCCAGTGGCTACGGCCGCGTGCTGCCGCGCTTGCTCGACCTCGAGGCACCGTCGAACTTCCCGGTGCGCCAGGCCGTGTTCACCCACGTCGAAGACCGTATCGACCACCCGGCCTTCGACCGCAGCAAGATCCTCGTGACCACTCATCCGACCCAACGCGACGTTTGGTTCTGGACCATTCCGTTCAGCAACGGGCGCTGCTCGGTCGGCGTGGTCGCCGCCGAGGAACGTTTCGCCGGCCGCAGCGACAACCTGGACGAATGCCTGCGCGGCTTTATCGGCGAGACGCCAAGCCTGGCCGGCGTGTTGACCAACGCGCGCTGGGATACCGCGGCCCGCACCATCGGCGGTTACTCGGCCAACGTCAAAACCTTGCACGGTCCGGGCTTCGCGCTGCTGGGCAATGCCGCGGAATTCCTCGACCCGGTGTTTTCCTCCGGCGTGACCATCGCCATGCGTTCGGCGAGCATGGCGGCCGGGGTCTTGCACCGTCAGCTGCAAGGCGACGCCGTCAACTGGCAAACCGAATTCGCCGAGCCGCTCAAGCGCGGTGTCGACACCTTCCGTTGCTACGTCGAAGGCTGGTACGCCGGGACCTTCCAGGATGTGATCTTCCATGAGAGCAGCTCGCCGGAAATTCGCGGAATGATCAGCTCCATCCTTGCAGGGTATGCCTGGGACCCACGCAACCCGTTCGTCAGCGAAGCCCGGCGCCGGTTGAAGGTGATATCGGAGTTTTGTGCAAGGGATGCGTCATGAACTACTTGAGCCACCACTACGTCGAAGAAACCCGTTTCGGTTTGTGGTTCCTGCGCAGCCGGATCTGGCAACACTATGTGCTGCGGCTGGCGGTCAACGATTTGCGCGGCCTGTTCAGCGAAGCGCCGCCTGCCGACCCGGTACTGCTGGATGCCGGCTGTGGTCAGGGCAAGTCATTCGCGCTGCTGCGCCAGGCCTTTGCGCCCGCTCGCCTGATCGGCATCGATGCCGACCCGCAGAGCCTCACCCAGAGCGCCGAAGAAGCAGCCCGCCAGGGCATTGACGTGGAGCTGATCGGCAGCGACTGCGCGAACCTCAAGCTGGCGGACGCCAGTATCGACCTGCTGTTCTGTCACCAGACGTTCCATCACCTGGTGCAGCAGGAACAGGCCCTGGCCGAGTTTTACCGCGTGCTCAAGCCGGGCGGTTATCTGCTGTTCGCCGAGTCCACCGAGGCCTACATTGATACCTGGGTGATCCGCTGGCTGTTCCGCCACCCCATGCACGTGCAGAAAAGCGCAGCGCAGTACCTGCAAATGATCCGACAACAGGGTTTCGAATTTACCGCGCAAAACGTGTCTTATCCGTACCTGTGGTGGAGTCGCGCCAAGGATTTCGGCCTGCTCGAATACCTGGGTGTGTGCAAGCCAAAACCCTTTGGCCAACGGGAAGAAACCCTGGTCAATGTGGTGGCGCGCAAACCTTTTGAAGGAACTGTGTGATGTTCATTGCCAACCGCTTGGAATACCAAACCTGTGAGAGCGGGCTTGCTCGCGAAAGCGGTGGGTCAGCCAGCGGATATGCCGGATGTACTGGCGCTTTCGCGAGCAAGCCCGCTCCCACAGGGGTAGTCGGTGTGTTGCGATTTCTGCTACTTGCCGCGGCCCTGCTGTTAAGCGCCTGCACCAGCCGGGCGCCATTGCCCGAGAAAAATCCGGAGCTGCCGTTGCCGCTGCAACTGCATATCCAGCTATTGAAGCCCGACGACCGCCTGGACTGGATAGTGGTGATCCAGCGCGAAGACGCGGGCATTCGCTGGTCGATGATGGACCTGCTGGGCATTCCCCAGGCCCGCCAGCTATTGAACGATAAAACCTGGCACGCCGACGGCCTGTTGCCACCCAACCCGCAAGCCCGGGAACTGTTCGCAGCACTGCTGTTTGCGCTGACGCCAGATGATGAACTGGCGGCCAACTATCCCGGCGCCTGGCAGCACGGCAGACAACGGTCCCTGCCCGAGCGCTGGGACATCCGCTACACACAACCGCAGAATTTTGAATTGATGATTACGAAAGGTGCGACCTATCAAGTCACGCCCCTGAGCGGTGAAACACCATGACGGCTTACCTCAATGCCCTCGGGCTGGTCTGCGCGCTGGGCCGCGACAAGCAGGAGGTTGCCCGCCACCTGTTTGCCGGCGACTGCAGCGGCATGCGCGAACAAGCCGGGTGGGTGCCGCAACGCACGCTGCCGGTCGGCGCGGTCCAGGGCAACCTGGCAACCCTTCCAGCCGACATGTCGCGCCATCACAGTCGCAACAATCAGCTGTTGCTGGAAGCCACGCTGCAAATCCGCCCGGACATCGACAGCGCCATCCAGACTTACGGCCGCGATCGCATCGGTGTCGTGCTCGGCACCAGTACCTCGGGTATCGACGAAGCCAGCCAGGGCCTGGCGCATTACCTGCGCGAAAAGCAGTTCCCGCCCGAGTACGACTACCAGCAACAGGAGCTCGGTGCGCCGGCGAACTTCCTCGCCGAGTGGCTGCAATTGAGCGGGCCGGCCTATGTCATTTCCACGGCGTGCACCTCCAGTGCCCGGGCCCTGATGAGCGCCCAGCGCCTGTTGGACCTGGGCGTCTGCGACGCGGTGCTGTGTGGCGGTGTCGATACCCTGTGCAAGCTGACCCTCAACGGTTTCTCGGCGCTGGAAGCGGTCTCGGAACAGCGTTGCAATCCGTTTTCGCTGAACCGCAACGGCATCAACATTGGCGAAGCGGCGGTGCTGTTCCTGATGACCCGACACGCAGGCGACAGCCAGCCGATTGCCTTGCTCGGCAGCGGCGCCAGCTCCGATGCACATCACATTTCCGCCCCCGAGCCGACCGGTCGAGGCGCCCTGCAGGCCATGCGCAAAGCCTTGGGCCGCGCCAACCTGCAACCGGAGCAGATCGCTTACCTGAACCTGCACGGTACTGCCACCCAGCACAACGACGCCATGGAAAGCCTGGCCGTGGCAACGCTGTTCCCGACCGGCGTGCCCTGTTCGTCCAGCAAACCCATGACCGGCCACACCCTCGGTGCAGCCGGGGCGCTGGAAGCAGCGTTCTGCTGGTTGAGCCTGAGCCCGGACAATCGCGAGCATGCCCTGCCGCCGCACGTCTGGGACGGGCAGCCCGACCCCGACCTGCCGCCGCTGCAATGGGTGACCTCGGCCACTCGCCTGACGTCCATTGCACCCCGTTACCTGATGAGCAATTCCTTTGCCTTCGGTGGCAACAACGTCAGCCTGATTATCGGAGACGCCCCATGATTGACTGGCCGCTCGCCGAACTGCTGCCCCACGCCGGCGACATGATCCTGATCGATCAGGTCCTGGCGTTCGATGAAGAGCAGATTCACACTCGCCTGACCGTCAAGCCCGATGGCCTGTTCAACCTCCCCGACGGCAGCCTGCCGGCCTGGGTCGGCATCGAACTGATGGCGCAAAGTGTTGCCGCCTTTGCCGGTTGCCATGCGCGTCAGCGCGGCGATGCGGTGGAGTTGGGCTTCCTCCTCGGCAGCCGAAAATTCGAATGCAACGTTGAAAGCTTCCCGGCCGGTACCGAGTTGACCCTCCACGGGATTCGCTCCCTGGAGGACGACAACGGCATGGGCGTGTTCGAGTGCCACATCAACGGCAACGGTATCCACGCCACAGCCCGTCTGAACGTGTTCCGCCCACCCCAGGCTGCTCAATATCTTCATGAACCCGAAGGAGTCCAGTCATGACTGAATCCGTACTGGTCACCGGTTCCAGCCGTGGCATCGGCCGCGCCATCGCCTTGCGCCTGGCCCGGGCCGGGCACGACATCGTGCTGCATTGCCGTAGTGGCCTGGCCGACGCCGAAGCCGTCAAGGCCGAAGTCGAGGCCTTGGGCCGCCGCGCGCGCATCCTGCAGTTCGACGTGGCCGACCGTGCCCGTTGCAAGGAAATTCTCGAAGCCGACGTGGAAACCCACGGTGCCTATTACGGCGTGGTACTCAACGCCGGCCTGACCCGGGACGGTGCCTTTCCGGCCCTGAGCGAGGACGATTGGGATGTGGTGATGCGCACCAATCTCGACGGGTTCTACAACGTGCTGCACCCGGTAATGATGCCGATGATCCGGCGTCGCGCTGCCGGGCGGATTGTCTGCATCACCTCGGTGTCCGGGCTAATCGGCAACCGTGGCCAGGTCAACTACAGCGCTTCCAAGGCCGGGCTGATTGGTGCGGCCAAGGCATTGGCGATTGAGCTGGGCAAGCGCAAAATCACCGTTAACTGTGTCGCCCCCGGCCTGATCGACACGGCCATGCTCGACGAAAACGTGCCGGTGGAAGAACTGATGAAAATGGTCCCCGCACAGCGCATGGGCACCCCTGAAGAGGTGGCCGGCGCGGTGAATTTCCTGATGTCGGCGGAAGCCTCGTACATCACCCGGCAGGTTCTGGCCGTCAACGGAGGCCTGTGCTGATGAAGCGCGTCGTCGTCACCGGCATGGCCGGCATCACCTCACTGGGCAGCGACTGGGACACCATCGCCGGCAACTTCGCGGCCAACCGCAGCGGCATCCGCCGGATGGACGAGTGGGATCGTTTTACTGAACTCAACACACGCCTGGCAGCTCCCATCGATGACTTCACAGTGCCAAGCCACTGGACCCGCAAGCAACTGCGCAGCATGGGCCGGGTCTCGCGGCTGGCTGTGGGTGCGGCGGAGATGGCGCTGGCCGATGCCGGCCTGTTGGGCGACGAATCGATCAAGGACGGGCGTATGGGCGTCGCCTGCGGTTCCTCGACCGGCAGCACCGACGAGATCAAGGCGTTCGGCAACATGCTGCTCAACTCGGTGGCCGAAGGCCTGAACGCCAATTCCTACGTGCGCATGATGCCGCACACCACCGCGGCGAACATCAGCATCTTCTTCGGCCTCACCGGCCGCCTGATTCCGACGTCCAGCGCCTGCACCAGCGGCAGCCAGGGCATCGGCTATGCCTACGAAGCGATCAAGTTCGGCCGCCTGCCGCTGATGCTCGCCGGCGGTGCCGAGGAACTGTGCCCGACCGAAGCCATGGTCTTCGATGCGCTCTACGCCACCAGCCTGAAAAACGACACTCCACAACGCAGCCCGCGCCCTTACGACACCGCACGCGACGGTCTGGTGATCGGCGAAGGCGGCGGCATGCTGGTGCTCGAAGAACTGGAACACGCCCTGGCCCGTGGCGCCCGCATCCATGCCGAGATCGTCGGTTTCGGCAGCAACGCCGACGGCCAGCACACCACCCGTCCGGAGCAAGTCACCATGCGCCGGGCCATGGAGCTGGCCCTGGAAGACGCCGGGCTGACACCTTCGGACATCGGCTACGTCAACGGCCACGGCACCGCCACCGAACAGGGCGACATCGCCGAAACCCTGGCCACCAGCAGCCTGTTCGGCGAACACATGCCCATCAGCTCGCAGAAGAGCTTCCTCGGCCACACCCTCGGCGCCTGCGGTGCACTGGAATCCTGGTTCAGCATCGAAATGATGAACCGCGACCTCTACGCCCACACCTTCAACCTCGACGAAGTCGACCCGCATTGCGGCAAGCTCGACTACCTGCGCGGCGAATTTCGGCAGATGAGTAACCGGTACGTGATGAACAACAACTTTGCGTTTGGCGGGGTGAATACTTCGTTGATTTTCAAGCGCTGGCCGTAACCTAAAATATTTTCCCTGTGGGAGCGAGCTTGCTCGCGATGGACGTCAACGATAACGCGCGGTGCCTGAATGACCGCGTTGTCTGGACGTTTTTCGCGAGCAGGCTCGCTCCCACAAAGGTTCTCGCCTCCCCGGACGATCACGGTGGATCAAGGTTATCCAGCACACGATTCACCGCCAGCTCTCCCAACATGATCGATTGCTGAATCCCCAACAATGTATTGCTCTGCGCTCCGTTCAGATTCCTCGCGAAATCACTCGCCATGACGTTTGCCGAGGCCAGCGACACGCAGGCGTATTCCAGCAGGGTGCGGTTGTCGATGTCGGGGGCGATGAGGAAGATTGTACTGGTCATGATTCAGCGTCCTGAAAGTGGGCGGCCACGCCGAATCGTTGCTGATCATAAGGGTGGCAGCTGTACGCAGGTTAGCAGACCGGGTTACATGAACCGGCGCACCCGAAGGCGCCCTGCGCACAGCGGCCGTCAAGAGCAGGTATGGAAATACCTGCCTTTCAGGAGCGCTAATACGCTTCATGTAACTACGGGCTGCTAAACCCGATCACTGACAATCAGTGACCCTGATCAAGCTACCGATGGCCCCCAAAGCGCACAAGCCGGCGGATTCTGGAGTAGTTGTAGGCAGCGCCGCAAGGCGCTGTAGCCTGTCCGGGGGATTTCGGAAATGTCCCACGGCCGGTGGTGAAGCTTCCTGCTGGCTTGGGATACTGTTGGTGTTTTTGCGGACGCTTTCGCGGGCAAGCCCGCTCCCACAGGGTTTCCCGGCGCTACCAAGATTGTGTTCACTGCGCTGAACCCTGTGGGAGCGAGCTTGCTCGCGATTGACGGCGCAGCCGTCACGACTTCAGTGGCTCAACCTTCCGAGTCAACAGCTCAACAAACGCCCTCGCCATCGCCGACTTCTGATCCTTGCGCTGCACCAGCCAAACCGCCGACACCGCCGCCGGATCAAGCAACGGCCGATAGACCACACCATCAATACGCATCCGCTGATACGACGCCGGCAACACCGACACACCGAGCCCCGCCGCCACCAACCCGATGATGGTCATCGCCTCGCCGGCCTCCTGGGCGAAGTGCGGGCTGAAGCCGGAATCCCGGGCCAGGCTGAGCAACTGCGCATACAGACCACTGCCATAGCTGCGTGGAAAAAACACAAAGGGCTCAAGCGCCAGGGCTGACAGAAACAAACCCTCTTCGCTCCCCTCTACCAACGGATGCTTGGAGCTGAGCACCGCGACCAGCGGCTCACGCATCAGTTCGACCACGCTGAGGCAGTCCGGCAGCCCGAGCGGGCGCATGATGCCGACCTCAATCGACTCGTCCACCAGCGCATCGGCCACCTGGGTGCTGCTCATTTCCCGCAGGTTCAGATGCACTGCCGGGAAGCGCTGACGGAAAGAGAAAATCGCCTGGGGAATGGTCGAGTTGAACGGGGCGGATGAGGTGAAGCCAATCTTCAATTCACCCAACTCCCCCAGTTGCGCCCGTCGCGCGACATCCGCCGCTTTGTCGACCTGCGCCAGCACCAGCCGCGCCTCTTCCAGGAACAGCCGACCGGCCTCGCTCAGCTCGACCCGACGATTGGTACGCTCGAACAGCCGCGCGCCGACTTCCTGTTCCAGTGCCTGGATCTGCTGGCTCAGCGGCGGTTGGGAGATGCCCAGCACCTGTGCGGCGCGGCCGAAGTGCAGTTCTTCGGCGACGGCGATGAAGTAGCGCAGATGACGCAATTCCATGAAAACCCCATTAGGTCGTAAAAGCTATCAAACAGGTCGAACAATATATTGGATTGAATCATTAGCCAGCTATATGCTTTTTTCATTGCCTGACCGGCTGCGTCCTCCGAGGTCCTCCGTGAAAACTGCTGTCGCCCCACTCGCCCATGAAGTGCCTCCCTTAGCGACGGACGCTATCGCCGTTGAGCGGGCAGAGATCTACATCGAAAAAGGCACGCCAGCGTTCATGCGCACGGTGCTGGCGCTGTTCTGCGGCGGCTTTGCGACCTTCGCCCTGCTGTACTGCGTGCAACCGATGATGCCGCTGCTGTCCGACGAATATTCCATCAACGCGGCGCAAAGCAGCCTGATCCTCTCTGTCGCCACCGGCATGCTCGCTTTCGGCTTGCTGATCACGGGGCCGATCTCCGACCGCGTCGGGCGCAAACCGGTGATGGTCGCCGCGCTGTTCGCCGCCGCCCTGTGCACCCTTGCCAGCGCGATGCTGCCGAGCTGGCACGCGGTGCTGGCGATGCGGGCGTTGGTGGGCCTGTCATTGAGCGGGCTGGCAGCGGTCGCAATGACCTACCTGAGCGAAGAGATCCATCCGCAGCACATCGGCCTGGCGATGGGGCTGTACATCGGCGGCAACGCGATTGGCGGGATGAGCGGGCGCTTGATCACCGGGGTACTGATCGACTTCGTCAGTTGGCACACGGCAATGCTGGTGATCGGCGGCCTGGCCCTGATTGCGGCGGCGGTGTTCTGGAAAATCCTCCCCGAGTCGCGCAATTTCCGCTCTCGCTCGTTGCATCCGCGCAGCCTGCTTGACGGTTTCACCATGCACTTTCGCGACGCCGGCTTGCCGCTGCTGTTCCTCGAGGCCTTTGTGCTGATGGGGGCGTTCGTCACGCTGTTCAACTACATCGGCTATCGCCTGCTGGCCGAGCCGTATCACATGGAACAGGCGTTCGTCGGGATGCTTTCGGTGGTGTACCTGTCGGGTATCTACAGCTCGGCGAAAATCGGTGCCCTGGCCGACAAGCTCGGTCGACGCAAAATGCTCTGGAGCACCATTGCACTGATGATCGCCGGCCTGGCGCTGACGATGTTCACGCCACTGCCGCTGGTGATCATCGGCATGCTGGTATTCACCTTCGGTTTCTTCGGCGCCCACTCGGTGGCCAGCAGCTGGATCGGCCGCCGCGCCACCAAGGCCAAGGGCCAGGCGTCGTCGCTCTACCTGTTCAGCTACTACGCCGGGTCGAGCATTGCCGGCACGGCGGGTGGCGTGTTCTGGCACCTGGGTGGCTGGAACGGGATCGGGCTGTTCATCGGCACGCTGCTGGTGATTGCGCTGCTGATCGCGTTGAAGCTGGCGAAGTTGCCGCTGTTGCCACAACACACCTCGGCTACCTGAGCACCAGCCGCGCCTCCAAAGCATCGTCACGTTTTTCCAGGGTCAGCGACTGCAACGCGACACCGTTGCGCTCCATAGCATCGAGCCACTGTATCAACGGCTGCGCGTTGCCATTGAGGGTCAGGCGCAGCAGGTCGCTGTCGCTCTCCATCTGACGGATTTCCAGCCCCGCTGCCGCTGCGCTCTCACTGATGCGCAGCGATAGCGGCTGACCAGTGTCGGCGGGGACATTGCTGCGCGGTGACGCCCGTTGCAGTTGCGCGGCCAGACTCGCCTGCTGTTGATACTGGCGCTCGACAGTTTCCAGGCGCTGCCGGTTCGGTTGCCAGATCAGGCTGAAAGCCACAACCGCCAACAGAAAAGCGCCCAACACCTGCAACAGCCGTTGTTCGCGCACAGAAAGGCGCCGCCATGCCTGGATCATGCCTCGTCCTCCACGGTGAGGGTGGCGTGCACCCGGTCTGCGGCTTTGTTCGCACTATCGAGCCGGATGGGCATGCCTTGTTGGCGTCCGCGCTCACGCAATTGCTCCAGCTCGGCAAAGCCGCTGGCGGTCAGCTGGATTTTCCAGCCTTCCCCGGCCCTGAATTCGATGCGCCGGACCTCGACCGGGCTGGCGCCGATCACCTGCTCAATCAATCGGACCAGCCCCGCAATGCGGGTGTTTTGCGATTCGACAGGCTGGCTTTGCAGGGCCTTGAGTTGCGCTGCCATGTCGACGATGCGGCCTTGGTCCGGGTAAAGCGCCTTGAATCGCAGTTCATTTTGGCTGGCGAGGCGGCGGGCTTCGCTGTCGATGAAGCGAATCCGCGTCTCGCTGGCCCCCCAGGTCAACAGCGCCAGCATCACCATCACCCACCCGCCGGTACGCCAGGGCAGACGCTTGCCGCGCGGGGAGAATGCGCCTTGCAACAGGTTGATGGCCCGGATCGGGCGCTGGGTCAGGCATTGGTCGATGACAGCGGGGTCCTCACGTTCGTCCAGCCATTGCATGTCTTTGGGCAATAAAGGAGTGAGCTGCGCCAGGTGGTCTTGCGACAACGCCATGCGTGCCGAGAGGCTTCCACCCAACAACCAGCGACCGAACCACCACGCACCGCACGGTTGAGCGCCGGACAACACATCGGCATCGACGAACACCCCGCGCACCGCGATACCCGTCTCGCGCAGCAAGGCGAGCACGGTGGCCAACCGTTCCCGGCCGATGACCATGACCGGGTAGCAGCCGTCGCGATCACGAGCGCCAACACCCAGATGCACAACGTCCAGCGCCTCGCTCAGTTGATCTTCCACGGCGAAGGCTATGGCCTGGGCCTCGGGTTTTCGTCGCGCCGGCCATGGCTCGCTGCGTACCCAACTGCACATTTCCATGGGCAGCAGCACATCGACCGATTTTCCCCGCAATGCCGAGGCCGCCTGACTCAGTGGCATCGACTGGCGTTGAGCGGTGGGGGACCACAGCATGCAAGGCCAGAGTGCGGATGGCGCATCCCGGCCCTCGGCGGTCAGGTAAAGCCAAGTGTTCATCGCGGTCTCTCGTGGCTACTGGTAGGAAGAAAACGTCGTTGCAGCACCGTCAGCTGTTGAGTCTTGGGGTCGTGCCCGACATCCGTGGCCAGATGCAATCGGCGCCCGTCCCGGATCACCTGCACGCCGATCCGATACCAGCGGCTATGGGTGCCAAGGCCGTGACTGCTCAAGCCCTGCCCGGAGAGCAAGGGGTCCTGCGTAAACGCCTGGACACTCGCCCAGGGCGCTGTTGCGGCCTGAAGCGCCAGCGCATCGGCCGTCGCGGCGTCCACCTCGCCGAGGGTTCTCAACACCAGCGCCGGTGCGGTGTTGATGTTCAAGGTGACGTCGGTGGGCAGCAGTGCCACCCAGGGTTCCAGTCGTTGCAGCAGGCGGGCGTCTATGCCGGGAAGCAAGCGCAGTTGGCTCAGTTCTAGCAGCGGCCCGACCTGGCTCAGTTGCACAGGAGGAAGCTCGAGCAGCTCAAGCAGGCGCGCCCAACGGTTGAGGGTGACCTGATCCACCTGGCCCTGGCGTAACAAAGCGTTGAGATTGAAACGCCCGGCGAGGTCATCGATATCGATGCGGATCTGCGCATCCTCAACCTCGAAACCCGGCGCCATGGCCCTCCAGCCCTGAATCCGCTCGACGGGTTTTTCCGTGTCCTGTAGCGCGTCGCGCAACAGCAGCAACGCCCAGCTTTCCCCACCCGATGCGAGTTGGCGCAGGTGTATCTGCTGCAACTGTTGCCCGCTGCTCTGCAGCGACAAGTGATGGCTGCGCAACAAGCCAACGGTGATCAGCAGGGCCAGGCTCAGGACCAGCAAAACACTGATCAACGCCACGCCGCGTTGATGCCCGTTCATGGCAATGCACCCGGCATCGGCAACACCCGACGAATCGATTCGAAGCGACCGACCGAGACTTGCATCTCCAGCGCCAGGGGCGCCTTCGCGTCCTGCCCGGACGGCCCATGAGCGACCCAGCCGGACTGGCTGTCGAACAGACGCCAGTTCAACTCGCGAACATCCTCCAGCAGTTTTTGCCGCTGCACGAGTTCGGTGCCTTCGCCCTGGCTTTCGCGCCACAGCACGTCGCCGTCGAGTCGATAGGTCAGTGCCTGAAGCTCACTGCGCGGCTGGTCCAGCGGATTGCGCCAGTGACTGCGCTGGAACTGCAAAAGCGGCGGTGCGAGCACCATCGGCTGCGCAGTGACATGCAGCAGATCCCGCTCGATCACCGCCACCGCACGCTGCAGGCTCCTGAGTTCTCGCTCGTGGGTCGTCACGCCCCGTTGCACCCGCACCACGTTATCGAACAAGCCCCAACTGGCCAGCCCCAACACGGCGAAGATCGCCAGGGCGATGACCAGCTCCAACAAGGTGAACCCGCGCTGCTTATTCATGAACCGCGAGTATCCAACCGCTGGCACGATGCAAGGTGTGTGTACTGTTTGCGGGGCTGACTTGAATGTCGACCTGGAGCAAACGTGGATCACCGGTGGCGCTGATGTGTTGCTGCAACACCCAGTCGCGCTGATCCATGGACACCCCCTGTTGTTGCTGCCCAACCGCCAACCCGGGTTGCAGGCGCAATTCGTTCAACCGGTTGTCCGCCAGCCACGCCGCGAACAGTCGCGCCTCAACGGCGCCACGCTGTTTGACCACGTATTGACTGGCTGACAGCACGGCAGCCGCCAGTGTCGCGAAGACCGCCAGGGCCACCATGATTTCCAGCAGCGTGAAACCGCCCATGGTGGATCGGGATCGCGGGCTAGCCATCGATCGCCACCTCGCCAAGGCCATCGCCGGACAACCTCAGCCAGGTCCGGTTGCTGGACTCGAATGTCAGGGTGAAGACGCTGGTCTCATCGTTGCTGAATATCAACAACTGCGGCGGTCCTTCATCAGCGTCCAGGTCTACCGCATAGCTGTCATGCCGAAAATGCACCCGCATGCTCAGGGGCCAGTCAGTAAGCTCCGCCACCGATTCCCATCCGTGAACACCCTGGCGCATCGGCCGGTGGCCATCGGTACTCAGCCGCAAGCCATAGTCCTGCCCCTCGAATACCGCTCGCTCGCGCAATTGATGGATCACCTGCACCATCGTCTCAGCCTCCTGCCTGACCTCGCGTGCGGGATTGCCCCCACCGGCAAAGCTCACCATACCCAGCAAAAAGCCGATCATGACAATCACGATCATCAACTCCAACAACGTAAATCCCCGGCAACGGTAGCCCACGGTTCAATGACCCCAATTGCCGATTTCCGCTGCAAACCCTTCACCGCCGGCTACGCCATCGGCACCCAGGGAATACAGGTCGTACGTGCCATCCGTCGATCTCACACCCGGATTGAGGTACTGATAAGGCGCGTTCCACGGATCGACCGGCATGCTCTTGAGGTAACCCTCAGGGTTCCAGCCACGCGCCGTGGGCAGTCCGGAGGGACGTTTGACCAACGCTTCCAGGCCTTGCTGGGTCGAGGGGTAATGGGCGTTGTCGAGGCGATACATTTCCAGGGCGGTGGCGATGGCCTGGATATCGATTCTGGCGGCGGTGACCTTGGCCTGATCGGGACGGCTCATGAACTGCGGCACCACAATGGCCCCCAGCACTCCGATGATGACCACCACCACCATGATTTCGATCAGGGTAAAACCGCGCTGACGCGACACCGCGCCCGTGGCGAGGGGGCTTGTCGGATCGCCGCACCGTCCCTTTTCGGGGCCGCTGCGCGACCCAACGGGAGCAAGCTCCCTCGCCACAGGTTTTCGTTCGTCTCGACATTGTCTTGATGGGTCAGCATGGCACCGGGAACGGAGGATTTTATGGACAGGTTGCATGGATCAATTCACCAATTGGTTGAGGCTGAGAATCGGAAGCAGGATGGCCATGACGATCAGCAGCACAACGCCGCCCATCAGCACCAGCATGGCCGGCTCGAACAGGCTCACCACCAGCGCAATGCGCGCGGCGAGGCTGCTTTCCTGTTGTTCGGCGGCCCGGGCCAGCATGCGGTCGAGTTCGCCGGCACGTTCACCGCTGGCGATCATGTGCAGCATCATCGGCGGAATGTCGCCGCTCAGTTCCAGGCCGCGGGTGAGCGTTCCGCCTTCGCGCACGGAACGGGCGACATCGACCATCCGCGCGCGAATGGTCAGGTTGCCGATGACCGAGGCAGAAATTTCCAGTGCGTCCACCAAGGGCACGGCACTTTTACCGAGGATCGCCAGGGTGCTGGCAAACCGCGCGGCTTCCATGGCCCGCAGCACTTCGCCGATGACGGGCGCACTCAAGAGCCAACGATGCCAGCGCAGACGCCATTGCGGCTGCTGCCAGCTCCAGCGCCACAGGCCGAACAGCGTCATCAGCACGCCTGTCAGCAACAGGAAATGGTTGCGCAGGCCGTTGCTCACGCCGATCAGTGCCTGGGTCAGCCAGGGCAACGGCTGGCCGCTGTCGACGAAGATCTTCACCACATCAGGCACCACGTAGCCGAGCAGAAAACCGACGATTGCCGCGCTGGCCAGCATCAGGATCAAGGGGTACACCAGGGCCATCTGGATCTTTTGCCGCGAGGCCTGGCGAGCCTGCGTGTAGGCCGCCAGTTGCTCCAGCACATGGCCCAGATGCCCCGAGCGCTCGCCGGCGGCCACGGTGGCGCGGAACAACTCGGGGAAGGCCCTGGGAAACTGTCCCAGGGCCGAGGCCAGGGCGTGGCCCTCCATCACCCGGCTCCTGACCGCCGAGAGCAGGCCCGCGACCTTGCGCTTCGAGCTCTGTTTCGCCACCGCCTCGAGTGCTTCTTCCAGAGGCAGCCCGGCCTGAACCAGCGTTGCCAGCTGCAAGGTCAACAACGCCAGATCAGCCGCGCTCAGGCCTGCGCCGCGAGTTTGTCTGCCTGTATCGCTGCCGACCCGGACCTCGATCAACACACGCGGCCACACGCCACGCTCGCGCAACAGCTGTCGTGCATGACGGGGTCCATCGGCCTCCAGCCGTCCCTTGCAGGATCGGCCCTGGGCATCAAGGGCGCGGTAGTCGAAAGTGGGCATCCGTCAGTGCTCCTGGGTCACGCGCAGCAACTCATCGAGGCTGGTCAAGCCTTCCAGCACCCGCTGACGCCCGTCCTGGAACAGGCTGCGCGATACCTTGCGCGTTGCGTCGACGAGGATTTGCTCGCTGGCGCCCTGATGGATCAGCGCCGAGACAGCGGGCGTTACGCTGATCAGTTCGTAGATGCCGATGCGCCCGCGATAGCCGTGCTGGCACTGCGCGCAGCCCGAGGCTTTGCACAGGGTGTGCGACGTGGCCGTGTCGAGCCCCAGGCGCTCACAGGCCGCCGCATCGGCGGTGTACGAAACCTTGCAATGGGGGCACAGGGTGCGCAGCAGGCGCTGGGCCACAATGCCCACCAGCGAGGACGCCAGCAGGTAGGCATCGACGCCCATGTCGACCAGCCGCGTGACGGCGCCAACCGCACTGTTGGTGTGCAAGGTCGACAGCACCAGATGCCCGGTCAAAGACGCCTGCACGGCGATCTCGGCGGTTTCGCGGTCGCGGATTTCGCCGACCATCACCACGTCCGGGTCCTGGCGCAGAATCGCCCGCAGGCCGCGGGCAAAGGTCATGTCGACTTTCGGATTGACCGGCATCTGGCCCACACCCGGCAGGTGATACTCGATCGGATCTTCGACCGTGAGGATGTTGCGGGTCTGGTCATTCAGGCTGCTCAACGCTGCGTACAGGCTGGTGGTCTTGCCGGAGCCGGTCGGCCCGGTCACCAAGAGGATGCCGTGGGGTTTGCCCAATAGCTGGCGCAGGGCCGCGAGGGTATCGTCCGGCATGCCCAGCCGATGCAGGTCCAGGCGCCCGGCCTGCTTGTCGAGCAGGCGCAGCACCACCCGCTCGCCGTGGGCCGAAGGCAGCGTCGAGACCCGCACATCGACTTCATGCCCGGCCAGACGCAAGGCCATTCGCCCATCCTGGGGCACGCGTTTTTCCGCGATGTCCAGGCGCGCCATGACCTTGATCCGCGACACCAGCAGCGTTGCCAGTTCGCGCTTGGGCCTGAGCATTTCACGCAGTTGGCCATCCACCCGCATGCGCACCGACAGGTACTGCTCGAAGGTTTCCAGGTGCACGTCCGAGGCGTGCTCGCGAACGGCTTCACCGAGCAGTGCGTTGATCAGGCGAATGATCGGCGCATCGCCCTGTTGCTCCAGCAGGTCGGCGGTCTGCGGCACCTGATCGACCAGGCTGAGCAAGTCCAGTTCTTCGTCCAGCCCTTGGGCTACCTGCTCCATCGCGCTTTGTCCCTCGCGATAGGCTGCCGCCAGGCGGGAGGCGTATTCTTCGGCGTCGACGATGACGAACGGCAGCGTCGACCCGCACACCCGGCGCGCCTCTGACAGTGCGCTGAGCGGTGCATCGCTGCGCAGGGCAAGGCGCAGATCGTCGCCGTCACGCTCCAGCAACACACCAAAACGCCGGGCGAAGCCGAAGGGCAATTGCTCGCTGAATTCGCCCATGGGTTACTGCGCCTTGCCGCGCAAGTCGAACACTGGCGCGTCGCTGGCCGGTTCAAACAACCCGCGTGCCTCGGATGGCAGCAACAACGAGTTGTTTTCCCCCGCTCCTGACTTGCTCAGGTCACGCAGCGCGTTGTAACGCTGCTGGCTGACCTGGGACAGGTCCTCCTTGCTGCGCACGATGGTCGGGCGCAAGAACACCATCAGATTGCTTTTGGTCTGGGTGTCGCGGCTCCAGCGGAACAACGCGCCAAGGTAGGGAATGTCACGCAGCAGCGGCACGCCGCTTTTCTGCGTGCGCACGCTGTCGCGGATCAGGCCGCCGATCACGATGATTTCGCCATCGTCGGCGAGGATGGTGCTTTTGAGCGCTCGCTTGTTGGTGATCAGGTCCGAGGAGTCGATGCCCGACACCGAGGGGGCGATGTCCGACACCTCCTGCTCGACCTCCAGGCGCAACGTCGAGCCTTCGTTGATGTAAGGCTTGATCTTCAGGCTGATGCCGACGTCCTTGCGCTCGACGGTGGTGAACGGATTCTCCGCGCCGTTGCTGTTGGTGGCGTAAGAACCGGTCTTGAACGGCACGTTCTGGCCGACGATGATTTCCGCTTCCTGATTGTCCAGGGTCAACAGGCTCGGGGTGGACAGCAAGTTGCTGTGGGTGTTGCTGGCCAGGGCCGAAATCAGCGCCCCGAAGCGGTCGCTGCCCAGTTGCAGGATCGCCCCTTCCGGGGCCGATCGTTTCTCGTCGAACTTCAGCCCGCCGACAATCGGAATGTCGGTGCCGGGAAAGTTGATGAAGCCCTTGGCGTCGCCGGTGTTGAGGTTCCACTGCACTCCGACGGCCTCGGCGATGTCGCCGGAGATTTCGACGATGGCGGCATGGATCAACACCTGGGCCCGCGGCTGGTCCAGCTGGCGCACGATGCTTTCGATGGTCCGCACCTGTGCCGGCTCGGCAATCACCACCAGCGCGTTCTGGCTTTCGTCGGCCTTGATCATGAAGGTTGCGCCGCCCGACATGTCCTTGGCGTTGCCGACGGCGGACGCCTGTTTTCTGCCCTGCCCCATCGATTCCAGTATCTCGGCCAACTGCTTGGCATCACTGTGGCGCAGGCGAATCACCCGGGCGTTGTCGAGGGTCGTGGTGGCCGGTGTATCGAGCCCGCGGGCCAGTTCGATCAAACGCTGGCGAACGACCGGCGGGCCTATGAAAATCAGGCGATTGGTCCGGGTGTCTGCCAGTACCTGTATCGCCGACTCGGCATTGCGCTTGCCCATGGAGGCCTCGATCACCGGCACGACATCCCCCGCCTGGGCATGCTTGAGCTGAAGCACCGCGTGCAGGTTGTTCTGCCCCGAGTCCAGTTCACGGATCACCCGGGCGATGCGCTTCACATTGGCGGCCGTATCGGTCAGCACCAACGCGTTGGCCGACACCGATGGGCCGACATAACCGTTGGCAGAAACCAACGGCCGCACCAGCCCGGCGATATCGGTGGCGCTACCGGTGTTCAAGCCGATGACTTCGGTCACGAACTGCGACGCCGTGGTGGTTTTTACCGTGCCCTGACCGGCCCGGGTCCTGGCCTCGGCAACCGGGGTGATGAGAATCCGGTCGCCCTCATCGATCACCGTAAAATTGTGGGCGTCGAGCACTGAATAGAACAACCGGCGCACCCCTTCACGATCGAGGGCCTGCCGGGACATGACGGTGATACGACCGGAGACCTTGGGGTCCAGCACTACCGTGGTCCCGAGAATGCTGGAGATCTCCTCGACGATGTCGCGCAGCTCTGCGTTGTTCATCGCCAGTTGCCATTGTCCTTCGGCGCCTCGAAGCGTGCCCGGGAAGGCTGCAGCCGCCAGAACGGCAAGCAAAAGCATGGAACGCAACCAATGCGCGCCGACGAAGCTGTTCATGAAATTCATCACTCTGGTTGCCCGGAGAGCGGGCGTAAAAAATGCGTGGTGGTGACCGATCGAGCATCGACGGATGATTCGAGTCCCGTCAGGAACCGTGCGCCAGAGGGGACGAGCGTCAGCAGCTCTTCCCGGCCCTTGTTCCACAGCACAACCTGGTGGGTCTCGATACGACGCAGGACACTGCCGCCGGGCAAACGCTCGCCCACCTGATAGAGACGAGAACCTTGAGCATTGGCCAGCAGCGCCTTGGATAGTCCGCTGCTGACAAAGCTCGCTTGCAAGGTCAGCGATTCGGCGCTGGGCCGCGGTGTGGCCTCCGTCGTCAGGCCGAACACAATGGCAATCGATGTTGTTTCGAGCGGTTCACGTGCAGGCACCGTCTCCAGCGTTGCGATGTCGGGCGACGGTGAAGCCAGGCGCTCGCGAAACGCCCGTTCCTGCCACGCCAGAAACACCGCAGCGCCCACTGGCAACGCGAGCCAAAAAATGCTGCTCAGGCATGCCCGAAAGCGTTGTCCGGAAAAATTCGAAACCTTCATTTTCAACTCGGTACTCAGCAGAAGTGCCTGGCTTCAGGCGACCTTTCTTGAGGTCGCCTGAAGCCAGTTGCGGGGACTTACAACTTGTCCCACGCCATGTGCGAGTGAGCACCGACACCTGGCTCGAAGCCGTTGGCGGTAGGGGTGTACTGCTTGCAATAACCCGACGCAGGGAACGGCTTGCACTCGAAGACTTCGTCGGTCTTCGGTTGCAGCACCTTGGTGCCGGCGGTGTAGTCGCTGAGGCCTTCAGGGAATACGAAGTCGTATTCGATGACCGCGCCTTCACCGGTCAGTTGGGTGGTCTTGGTGTCCTGACGGGTGGTGCGGCCATCCAGGGTGGTGCCGACCAGGGTCAACGTGTGCGCACCAGGATTGCTGCGCACATCCAGGGACAACGAGGTGGAGCCGGTGGCCACTTGTGCCGACGTGGTGCCGACCGGTTTGTTGTTCTGATCGAACAAAGTCGCTTCGACGTCCATCGCGCGGTTCGCAGTCATGCTGAATTCGACTTTCGCCCGGCCTTTATCCAGAACGTATTCGGCTTGCTGAGAGGTCACCGCCATGTGCGCAGCGGCGTCTTCCTTCATGGCCAACTGCACTTCATAGCGGACTACGCCGCTTTCTTTTTGCACGTAGAGGCGATTGGTGCCTTTGACCGGGGCAACATTGCCGCTCTCGTCACGGATACCGGCGCGAACCAGGGTGTGGGTCTGGTTGATTTTTTCCGCCAGCTTGTACGACCAGTTTTGCGGTGTGCCTTCTTCAGCGTCATCGATGCTGATTTCCACGCTGTATTGCGCACTCTCGCCCTTGGCGGTAAACGCGCGGGCCTTGACCTTGTCACCCACCAGCAACGGGGTCGATGATGCAATGCTGCCTACCGGCGACCAGCCGCCCGGCAAGTCGGGCTCGGCAAGGATGTTCACGTCTGCGACGTTGTAAAACGCGGCGTCGGTGTCACCGACGGTCCAGATGGCCAGGATGACGTGGTGGCCGGATTTGTCAGACGGGAGGGTGCAGCTGTGCCTGGCACCCGACACAGGCAACTGGTTGCCGCCATCGATGGTGCAGAACGGCGTGCTTTCGAAGGTGGCGCGCTTGAGCGACTCGTTCGGGTTCCAACCGTCACTGGAGATGAAATACTCGTGCTTGGTGGCCGGGTGGACGGCGGTGTAACGCCATTGGAAATCGATGTTGCGATCCTTGATTTCCGTCAGGTGCCAGCGGGTGGCGGACTGTGCGTCCAGTGCGGAGAACAGCGCGTGACCGCCGCTGGCGATCTTGCCATCGACCGGCCCCTGCAAGGGGGCACCGCCGACACCTGCCGGAAAGCCCTTGAAGGTTTCACCGACGCTCTGCGGCTCGTACTGCGCGCCGCCACAATTGGTGTTCAAACCTTTCTGGCAGGCCAGTGCGCGTGACGGCGGCACATCCAGATAGCCATGGGCAGAAACGGTTTGAGAGGCCAGCATTGCCGATAACAGGATCATCGAAGAGGTGCAGGCCGTTAATGCACTTCTTTTATCAAATGTAATTTTCATGATGTGTTCCAGACTGCTTATCGAAAACAAGGCGCCTTGCAGGCGGCGATGTTTGCTTCGTTACCGTTCAGCGTTGTGCTGAACAGGGGTCTGGAACCTTACGGAGATGACGAGGAATTCTATGTAGGAGTAATCATCGAGCCGGGCAGGAATGGTCTGCGCGTCCGATGTTCACTCAGGAAAAAAACACCCTTACCGACAGAAAGGCTTCATCCGGACAGCATTTCTGCAGGGCATAAAAAACCTGTCCGGCACGAGGCGGGACAGGCTTCTGGAAAACGGCGCTGGCCGTTACTCGTGATATTGCGCCGACAATTCATGCACGGCGCGCAGGAATGCACCGGCGTGTTCCGGATCGACTTCCGGCGTAATGCCATGACCGAGGTTGAACACGTGGCCGCTGCCCTTGCCGTAGCTGGCGAGAATGCGCCCGACTTCAGCGCGAATGGCTTCCGGTTTGGCGTAGAGCACGGTCGGGTCCATGTTGCCTTGCAGTGCGACCTTGTCGCCAACACGGGCACGGGCGTTACCGATGTCGCAGGTCCAGTCCAGGCCCAATGCATCAGCACCGGCATCGGCGATGCTTTCCAGCCACAGGCCGCCGTTCTTGGTGAACAGGATGACCGGCACCTTGCGGCCTTCGTGCTCGCGGATCAGGCCGCTGACGATTTTGCGCATGTAGGCCAGGGAGAACTCCTGGTACGCCGCTGCCGACAGGTTGCCGCCCCAGGTGTCGAAGATCTGCACCGCTTGCGCACCGGCCAAGATCTGGCCATTGAGGTAGCTGGTGACCGACTGCGCAAGCTTGTCCAGCAACAGGTGCATGGCTTGCGGGTTGTCATAGAGCATGGCCTTGGTCTTGCGGAAGTCTTTCGACGAGCCGCCTTCGACCATGTAGGTCGCCAGGGTCCATGGGCTGCCGGAGAAGCCGATCAACGGCACGCGGCCGTTCAGTTCGCGGCGGATGGTGCTGACCGCGTCCATCACGTAGCCCAGGTCTTTCTGCGGGTCGGGAATCGGCAGGGCTTCGATGTCGGCCAGGGTGCTGACGACTTTCTTGAAGCGCGGGCCTTCGCCGGTTTCGAAGTACAGGCCCTGGCCCATGGCATCGGGGATGGTCAGGATGTCGGAAAAGAGGATCGCCGCATCCAGTTGCGGATAACGATCGAGCGGCTGCATCGTGACTTCGCAAGCGAACGCCGGGTTCATGCACAGGCTCATGAAATCGCCGGCCTTGGCGCGGCTGGCGCGGTATTCAGGCAGGTAGCGACCGGCCTGACGCATCATCCACACGGGGGTGACGTCTACGGGTTGCTTGAGCAGGGCGCGCAGGAAACGGTCGTTCTTCAGGGCAGTCATGTCGGCATCCGGAAAAAAAGTGAGGTCATTTTCTCAGAGCCGGACGCAAAAGGCACGGCAAGAGCGGAGGCTTTTGTCTATCGGGTCAATTTGTCGCAATGAAATACAGAGTTTAGCAACACCGAGAAACAACTGTGGGAGCGGGCTTGCTCGCGAATGCGGTTTGTCAGGCAACAAAACTGTCGACTGACACTCCCTCTTCGCGAGCAAGCCCGCTCCCACATTTTTACTGCATTTCAAGTCTGGCTCGGGGGCTTAGACGCCCAGGTAATCCAGGATCCCTTCAGCCGCATTACGGCCTTCGAAGATCGCCGTCACCACCAGGTCCGAACCGCGCACCATGTCGCCACCGGCGAAGATTTTCGGGTTGCTGGTCTGGTGCTTGTACTGGCCTTGTTCCGGTGCCACAACGCGGCCCTGGCTGTCGGTCTGGATCTCGAACTGCTCGAACCACGGCGCCGGGCTAGGACGGAAACCGAACGCGATGACCACGGCGTCGGCCGGGATGATCTCTTCGGAACCCGGGATCGGCTCGGGGCTGCGACGGCCACGGGCGTCCGGTTCGCCGAGACGGGTCTCGACCACCTTCACGCCTTCGACCTTGTCTTCACCAACAATCGCAATCGGCTGGCGGTTGTAGAGGAACTTCACGCCTTCTTCCTTGGCGTTCTTCACCTCTTTGCGCGAGCCCGGCATGTTCGCTTCGTCACGACGATAGGCGCAGGTCACCGACTTGGCGCCCTGGCGGATCGAGGTACGGTTGCAGTCCATCGCCGTGTCGCCACCACCCAGGACCACGACCTTCTTGCCTTTCATGTCGACGAAATCTTCCGGCGACTTTTCAAAGCCCAGGTTGCGGTTGACGTTGGCGATCAGGAAGTCCAGCGCGTCATACACGCCCGGCAGGTCTTCACCGGCAAAACCGCCCTTCATGTAGGTGTAGGTGCCCATGCCCATGAATACGGCATCGTATTCTTCGAGCAGTTGCTCCATGGTCACGTCCTTGCCCACCTCGGTGTTGAGGCGGAACTCGATGCCCATGCCGGTGAATACTTCGCGGCGATTGCTCAGCACGGTCTTTTCCAGCTTGAACTCGGGAATGCCGAAGGTCAGCAGACCGCCGATTTCCGGGTTCTTGTCGAACACCACCGGGGTCACACCGCCGCGCACCAGCACGTCGGCACAGCCCAGGCCCGCAGGCCCGGCACCGATGATCGCGACACGCTTGCCGGTTGGCTTGACCTTGGACATGTCCGGGCGCCAGCCCATGGCGAACGCGGTGTCGGTGATGTACTTCTCAACCGAACCGATGGTCACCGCGCCGAAGCCGTCGTTGAGGGTGCAGGCACCCTCGCACAGACGGTCCTGCGGGCACACCCGGCCGCAGACTTCCGGCAGGGTGTTGGTCTGGTGCGACAACTCGGCGGCCTGGAGGATGTTGCCCTCGGCCACT
>Ga0209050_1001191_pt1 | contig 30589 bp, 23 predicted proteins | sample Araplavi_mTSA_r2_FD_184276 | JGI IMG/M metagenome (GOLD analysis project Ga0209050, IMG submission 184276) | Arabidopsis root microbial communities from North Carolina, USA - plate scrape MF_Cvi_mTSA_r2 (SPAdes) (version 2) | ecosystem: Host-associated > Plants > Roots > Endosphere | place: USA... | reverse complement strand
CCGAGGACGAAGTGCTGCGCCGTGAAATGCGCCAGATGGAAGGTGGCTGGGCTTCGACCTACCTGATCGACCAGTCCAAGACCCGCCTCGAGCGCCTGGGCTTCTTCAAGGAAGTCAACGTCGAGACGCCGGCCGTACCGGGCGTCGATGACCAGGTCGACGTGAACTACAGCGTCGAGGAGCAGGCTTCCGGCTCGATCACCGCCAGTGTCGGTTTCGCCCAGAGCGCCGGCTTGATCCTCGGTGGCTCGATCACCCAGAACAACTTCCTGGGTACCGGTAACAAGGTCAGCATCGGCTTGACCCGCAGTGAGTACCAGACCCGCTACAACTTCGGCTTCGTGGACCCCTACTGGACTGCCGACGGTGTGAGCCTGGGCTACAACGCCTTCTATCGCACCACCGACTATGACGAGCTCGATTCCGATATCTCCAGCTACGCGGTGGACAGCTACGGTGTCGGCGCCAACGTGGGCTACCCGATCAGCGAGACTTCGCGCCTGACGTTCGGCCTGACTGCCCAGCAGGACAAGATCAACACCGGTCGCTACACCGTCGACGAGATCTTCGATTTCGTTAACAAGGAAGGCGACAGCTACCTGAACTTCAAGGCGTCCGCCGGCTGGTCCGAGTCGACCCTGAACAAAGGTGTGTTGGCGACCCGTGGCCATTCCCAGAGCCTGGTGTTCGAAACCACCACTCCTGGCAGCGACCTGTCGTTCTTCAAGCTCGACTACCGTGGCCAGTTGTTCCAGCCGCTGTCTGATAACTACACCATGCGCCTGCACACTGAACTGGGCTATGGTGACGGCTACGGTTCGACCGATGGCCTGCCGTTCTACGAGAACTACTACGCCGGCGGTTTCAACTCGGTACGTGGCTTCAAGGACAGTACCCTGGGCCCGCGCAGTACGCCGAGCCAGGGCAACAATCCAGGCACCATTCGTGACCCGGATCAGGATCCGCTTCCGTTCGGTGGCAACGTGCTGATCCAGGGTGGCCTCGAGGTCCTGTTCCCGATGCCGTTCGTCAAGGACCAGCGTTCCCTGCGTACCTCGGTATTCTGGGACGTGGGTAACGTGTTCGATTCGAGTTGCAGTGACACCACCAACGCCAACGGCACCAGGTCCAACACACAGTGCAACGACATCAGCCTGAGCAACATGGCCAGTTCCGTTGGTGTGGGCGTGACCTGGGTCACCGCGCTGGGTCCATTGAGTTTCGCGCTGGCAATGCCGATCAAGAAACCGGATGACGCTGAAACCCAAGTGTTCCAATTCTCCCTCGGCCAGACGTTCTAAGTATCTGGCCCAAGATAACGACAATGGATTTTGTAGGAGTACATCGTGCGTAAGTTGACTCAATTGGTTCTCCTGGCGACCGTACTGGTCGCAGGTCCGGCTTTTGCCGACATGAAGATCGCCGTGCTGAATTATCAGATGGCCTTGCTGGAGTCCGACGCGGCGAAGAAATACGCCGTGGATGCGGAGAAAAAGTTCGGCCCGCAACTGACCAAGCTCAAGGGCCTGGAAAGCAGCGCCAAGGGCATCCAGGATCGTCTGGTAGCCGGTGGCGACAAGATGGCCCAGGGCGAGCGCGAGCGTCTGGAGCTTGAATTCAAGCAAAAGGCCCGTGACTTCCAGTTCCAGTCCAAGGAGCTGAACGAAGCGAAAGCCGTTGCTGACCGCGAAATGCTCAAGCAACTCAAGCCGAAACTCGACAGCGCCGTGGAAGAAGTCATCAAGAAAGGTGGTTTTGACCTGGTGTTCGAGCGTGGCGCAGTGATCGATGTCAAACCTCAATACGACATCACGCGCCAGGTGATCGAGCGCATGAATCAGCTGAAGTAATCCATGACAGCGACTATCAAGCTCGGCCAATTGGCCGAGTTCCTCGGCGCCATCCTGCGTGGCGACCCGGAGAAGGCAATTACTGGGCTAGCCACTTTGCAAGAGGCTGGCCCAGCTCAGTTGAGCTTTCTGGCAAATCCCCAATACCGCAAGTACCTGGCCGACAGCCGGGCTGCCGCGCTGTTGCTCAAGGCCGCTGATGCCGATGGGTTTGCCGGCGATGCCCTGATCGTGCCCGATCCGTACCTGGCGTATGCACGAATCTCCCACCTGTTCGATCCCAAGCCCAAGTCGGCTGCTGGTATTCATCCCAGCGCAGTGATTGCGGCGGATGCCGTGGTCGATCCCACGGCCAGCGTCGGTCCGTTCGTGGTCATCGAAAGCGCGGCCCGAATCGGTGCCGGCGTTACGCTGGGCGCCCATTGTGTCATCGGCGCGCGCAGCGAGATCGGCGAAGGCGGCTGGCTGGCACCACGGGTCACCCTGTACCACGATGTGCGCATCGGCAAGCGGGTCGTGATTCAGTCCGGCGCAGTGCTGGGCGGTGAAGGGTTCGGTTTCGCCAACGAAAAAGGCATCTGGCAAAAGATCGCCCAGATTGGTGGCGTCACCGTTGGCGATGATGTGGAGATCGGCGTCAACACCGCGATCGACCGTGGTGCCCTGGCCGACACGGTCATCGGTAATGGCGTCAAGCTCGACAACCAGATCCAGATCGCCCACAACGTCCAGGTCGGTGATCACACCGCCATGGCGGCCTGCGTGGGCATCTCCGGCAGCACCAGGATCGGCAAGCACTGCATGCTCGCCGGTGGCGTGGGGTTGGTGGGGCATATCGATATCTGTGACAACGTGTTCCTGACCGGGATGACCATGGTGACCCACTCGATTACCGAGCCGGGTGCCTATTCTTCCGGTACGGCCATGCAACCGGCAGCCGAATGGCGCAAGAGCGCGGCCCGTATCCGCCAGCTCGATGACATCGCGCGGCGCCTCAAGCAGGTGGAAAAGCGTGTAGGGGACGTGACCCCTGGCGGTAATGCTTCATCAGATGGCTGATACCATTTCCATATCAAGTGTGCACAGCCGTTAGGGCTTCTTGATTTGCTAGCGGAGTGCGCGTCACTCGTGCGCTCCCAATCTTTACATAGGCTTCCCCCCGAAATGATGGACATCAACGAGATTCGCGAATACCTGCCTCACCGTTACCCGTTCCTGCTGGTGGATCGGGTGGTGGACCTGGACGTTGAAGGCAAGCGCATTCGCGCCTACAAGAATGTCAGCATCAACGAGCCGTTCTTCAATGGCCACTTCCCCGCGCATCCGATCATGCCGGGCGTGCTGATCATCGAGGCAATGGCTCAGGCTGCCGGGATCCTTGGTTTCAAAATGCTCGACGTAAAGCCTGCCGACGGCACGCTCTATTACTTCGTCGGTTCCGACAAGCTGCGTTTCCGCCAGCCGGTCACCCCGGGCGATCAGTTGATCCTCGAAGCCAAGTTCATCAGTTGCAAGCGCCAGATCTGGAAATTCGAATGCCAGGCTTCGGTCGACGGCAAGCCAGTCTGCTCCGCTGAAATCATCTGTGCGGAACGCAAGCTATGAGTTTGATTGACCCTCGCGCAATCATCGATCCGACGGCCGTCCTGGCCGCCGATGTCGAGGTCGGCCCGTGGTCGATTGTCGGCGCAGGTGTGGAAATCGGCGAGGGTACGGTGATCGGTCCCCACGTAGTGCTCAAGGGCCCGACCCGGATTGGTCGTCACAATCGCATCTACCAGTTTTCTTCGGTAGGCGAGGATACGCCCGATCTCAAATACAAAGGTGAAGAGACCCGTCTGGTCATCGGCGATCACAACGTGATCCGTGAAGGCGTGACGATTCACCGTGGCACCGTTCAGGACCGCTCCGAAACGACCCTGGGCGACCACAACCTGATCATGGCCTATGCGCACATCGGCCATGACAGCGTGATCGGCAACCATTGCATCCTGGTCAACAACACCGCGCTGGCCGGCCATGTGCACGTGGATGATTGGGCGATCCTGTCCGGGTTCACCCTGGTGCACCAGTATTGCCATATCGGCGCCCATAGCTTCTCTGGCATGGGCACGGCCATTGGCAAGGACGTCCCGGCCTATGTCACGGTGTTCGGTAACCCGGCCGAAGCCCGAAGCATGAACTTCGAAGGCATGCGTCGCCGTGGTTTCAGCGAAGAGGCTATTACGGCGCTGCGTCGTGCCTACAAGGTCGTGTATCGCCAGGGCCTGACGGTCGAGCAGGCGCTCGCCGAATTGGCCGAGGCCTCGACGCAGTACCCGGAAGTCGCGATCTTCCGCGACTCCATCCAGTCTTCGACCCGCGGCATCACTCGCTGACCATGGCTAACTTGCGTGTTGCACTGGTGGCGGGAGAGGCTTCCGGTGACATTCTGGGCGCCGGTCTGATGCGGGCGCTCAAGGCGCAGCATCCGGCGGTCGAATTCATCGGTGTCGGCGGGCCGTTGATGGAGGCCGAGGGGCTGACGTCCTATTTTCCGATGGAGCGTTTGTCGGTCATGGGGCTGGTGGAAGTGCTCGGTCGCCTGCGCGAGCTGCTGGCCCGACGCAAGAAGCTGATCCAGACCCTGGTCGATGAAAAGCCGGATGTGTTCATCGGCATCGATGCCCCGGATTTCACCCTCAATATCGAACTCAAGTTGCGTCAGGCCGGGATCAAGACCGTGCACTACGTCAGCCCGTCGGTCTGGGCCTGGCGGCAGAAGCGGGTGCTGAAGATTCGCGAAGGCTGCGACCTGATGTTGACGTTGCTGCCGTTCGAAGCCCGGTTCTACGAAGAGAAGGGCGTACCGGTGCGGTTCGTCGGGCACACCCTGGCCGATACCATTCCCCTGGAAGCCGACCGCGATGCGGCTCGCCAGGCGTTGGGCCTGCCCGAAGGGCCTCTGGTGGCCTTGATGCCCGGCAGTCGGGGCGGCGAGGTGAGTCGCCTGGGTGGCTTGTTCTTTGACGCCGCCGAACGCCTTCGGGCGCTGCGCCCAGGTGTGCGTTTTGTCTTGCCGTGTGCCAGTGCACAGCGCCGGGCTCAGTTGGAAGCGCTGCTGGTCGGTCGCGATTTGCCGGTGACGTTGCTCGACGGCCGTTCCCATGAAGCGCTGGCGGCTTGCGATGCGGTGTTGATTGCCTCCGGTACTGCTACCCTTGAGGCATTGTTGTATAAACGCCCGATGGTGGTCGCCTATCGCCTGGCACCGCTGACGTTCTGGATTCTCAAGCGCATGGTCAAGAGTCCCTACGTTTCCTTGCCGAACCTGTTGGCCCAGCGCCTGTTGGTGCCGGAGCTGCTGCAGGACGAAGCGACCGCCGAGGCGTTGGCCAACACGCTGTCGCCCTTGCTCGACGGCGGTGAGGAGCAGACCCGGGGCTTTGACGAAATCCACCGTACCCTGCGTCGCGATGCCTCCAACCAGGCCGCAGACGCAGTACTGACCCTGATCGGCGCAAAACCATGAGTAACTCGAAGCTACAGATGGGCCTGGACTTCAACCTGGTTGCCGAAGTGGAAGAGCTGGTGGCCGGTGTCGATGAGGTGGGGCGTGGCCCATTGTGCGGCGCAGTGGTGACGGCGGCGGTGATTCTCGACCCGAAGCGGCCGATCCTTGGCCTCAACGATTCGAAGAAACTCACTGAGGCTCGTCGGGAAAAACTCTACGACGAGATCTGCGAGAAAGCCCTGAGCTGGTGCATCGCCCGGGCCGAAGTCGAAGAAATCGATGAACTCAATATCCTGCACGCCACCATGCTCGCCATGCAGCGTGCCGTGCAGGGGCTGCATATCACGCCGAAGCTGGCGATGATCGATGGCAATCGCTGCCCGAAACTGTCGATGCGCGCCGAAGCGGTCATCCAGGGCGACGGCAAGGTGCCGGCCATCGCGGCGGCCTCGATCCTGGCAAAGGTCAGCCGCGATCGGGAAATGAGCGCCTTCGAGCTGATCTACCCGGGCTACGGCATCGGTAGCCACAAGGGCTATCCAACCCCCGTTCATCTGGAAGCCCTGGCGCGCCTGGGGCCAACGCCGATCCACCGGCGTTCGTTCGCGCCGGTGCGGCTGGCTTATGAAGCCCGTGATGGCTTGATCGTGAGTGGTCAGATTACGGTTTCTTGATGCAGGCTGTTTGTGGCGAGGGGATTTATCCCCGCTGGGGCGCGAAGCGGCCCGAAAAGTCTGCCTGACACAACGAGTTCTCAAGATCCAGGGGCCGCTTCGCAGCCCAGCGGGGGATAAATCCCCTCGCCACAAAAGTAGTGTGCATGTTTGCCTGGCAGGATGCTCATGGCTGATGTTTTACCCAAGGCCCGGTACAATCCGGGCCTTGTTGTTTTCATGACTTAACGCAGGATCACTATGCCGGCTTCATTCGTTCATCTACGCCTGCACACTGAATACTCCCTGGTCGACGGTCTGGTGCGGATCAAGCCCCTGGTCAAGACCCTGGTGGGCATGAACATGCCTGCCGTGGCGGTCACCGACCAGAACAACATGTGTTCGCTGGTCAAGTTCTACAAGGCCTCCATGGGTGCCGGGATCAAGCCGATCTGTGGGGCCGACCTGTGGCTGTCGAACAAGGACCCGGATGCCCCGCTGAGCCGTATCAGCCTGCTGGTGATGAACGCCGTGGGTTATCGCAACCTCACCGAGCTGATCTCCCGTGGCTTTATCGACGGCCAGCGCAATGGTTCGATCATCATCGAGCGCGAGTGGGTGGCCGAGGCCAGCGAAGGGCTGATCATGCTGTCGGCGGCCAAGGAAGGTGAAATCGGCCTGGCCCTGCTCAGTGGCAACCCCGAGGAAGCCGAGACCCTGGCCCGTGACTGGATGTCGGTGTTCCCGGACCGCTTCTACATCGAGGTGCAGCGCACCAATCGTCCCAACGACGAAGAGCACCTGCATGCCGCCGTGGCCCTGGCCGACAAGATCGGCGCGCCGCTGGTGGCGACCAACGACGTGCGCTTCATCAAGCAGGAAGACTTCGAGGCCCACGAAACCCGTGTCTGCATCGGTGAAGGTCGCGCCCTCGATGACCCGCGACGTCCAAAGAACTACAGCGACCAGCAATACCTCAAGAGCGCCGAGGAAATGGCCGAGTTGTTCAGCGACCTGCCCGAGGCGCTGGAAAACACCGTCGAGATCGCCAAGCGCTGCAACATCGAAGTGAAGCTGGGCAAGCACTTCCTGCCCAACTTCCCGATTCCCGATGGCATGACCATCGACGAGTATTTCCGCAAAGTGTCCTTCGACGGCCTGGAGGAACGCCTCAGCGTCCTGCTGCCCAAGGACACCACTGAAGATTATGAAGCCAAGCGCCAGGTCTATGTCGACCGCTTGAATTTCGAGCTGGATATCATCATCCAGATGGGGTTCCCCGGTTACTTCCTGATCGTGATGGACTTCATCCAGTGGGCCAAGAACAACGGCGTGCCGGTGGGCCCTGGCCGTGGGTCGGGCGCCGGGTCGCTGGTGGCCTACGTACAGAAGATCACCGACCTCGATCCGCTGGAATATGACCTGCTGTTCGAACGTTTCCTCAACCCGGAACGGGTGTCCATGCCCGACTTCGACGTCGACTTCTGCATGGACGGTCGCGACCGGGTGATCGACTACGTGGCCGAGAAATACGGTCGCAACGCGGTGAGCCAGATCATCACTTTCGGTTCCATGGCCGCCAAGGCTGTGGTGCGCGACGTGGCGCGGGTGCAGGGCAAGTCCTACGGTTTGGCGGATCGTCTGTCGAAGATGATCCCGTTCGAAGTCGGCATGACCCTGGAAAAAGCCTACGAGCAGGAAGAAATCCTGCGGGACTTCATCAAGGTCGATGAAGAAGCCGCGGAAATCTGGGAGATGGCGCGCAAGCTCGAAGGCGTGGTGCGTAACGTCGGCAAGCACGCCGGGGGCGTGGTGATCGCGCCGACCAAGCTGACGGACTTCTCGCCGATCTATTGCGACGAAGAGGGCGACGGCCTGGTGACCCAGTTCGACAAGGATGACGTCGAGGCGGCGGGCCTGGTGAAGTTCGACTTCCTCGGCCTGCGGACCCTGACCATCATCGACTGGGCCCTGAAGACCATCAACCGTGACCGGGCCAAGGTCGGCGAAGAGCCGCTGGACATCGCCTTCATCCCGCTGGATGACAAGCCGACCTACAGCCTGCTGCAAAAAGCCGAAACCACGGCGGTGTTCCAGCTCGAATCCCGGGGCATGAAAGAGCTGATCAAAAAGCTCAAGCCCGACTGCCTGGAAGACCTGATCGCACTGGTGGCCCTGTTCCGTCCGGGCCCGTTGCAGTCGGGCATGGTGGACGACTTCATCAACCGTAAGCACGGTCGCGCCGAACTGGCGTATCCGCATCCCGACTACCAGTACGACGGCCTCAAGCCGGTGCTGGCGCCGACCTACGGCATCATCCTGTACCAGGAACAGGTGATGCAGATTGCCCAGGTGATGGCCGGCTACACCCTCGGTGGTGCGGACATGCTGCGCCGAGCCATGGGTAAGAAAAAGCCCGAGGAAATGGCCAAGCAGCGTGGCGGTTTCATTGAAGGTTGCGCGAACAACGGTATCGATGCGGACCTGGCCGGTAACATCTTCGACCTGGTGGAAAAGTTCGCTGGCTACGGCTTCAACAAATCCCACTCCGCCGCCTATGGCCTGGTGTCCTACCAGACCGCGTGGCTGAAGGCCCATTATCCAGCGCCGTTCATGGCCGCGGTACTGTCGGCGGATATGCACAACACCGACAAGGTCGTGACCTTGATCGAAGAAGTGCGGACCATGAAGCTGCGCCTCGACGCACCGGACGTGAACGCTTCGGAGTTCAAGTTCACGGTGAACGACGAAGGTCGCATCATCTACGGTCTCGGTGCGATCAAGGGCGTGGGCGAGGGCCCGGTGGAGGCCATCACCGAAGCGCGCCAGGACGGGCCGTTCAAGGACCTGTTCGATTTCTGCGCCCGGGTCGACCTCAAGCGCATCAACAAGCGCACCCTCGACGGTTTGATCCGCAGCGGGGCATTGGACCGCCTGGGGCCATACTTCCAGGATGAGCCCAAGGCCTACCAGGCCAACATCGACCGCAATCGCGCGGTGTTGCTGGCAGCCATGGAAGAAGCGATCAAGGCCGCCGAACAGACCGCCCGCACCCACGATAGCGGTCACGCCGACCTGTTTGGCGGGCTGTTCGTCGAAGAGGACGCCGATGTCTACGGCAACCATCGCAAGGCCAAGGAACTGACCCTCAAGGAACGCCTCAAGGGTGAGAAAGACACCTTGGGGCTGTACCTCACCGGGCACCCGATCGATGAATACGAAGGCGAGATCCGCCGCTTCGCCCGCCAGCGCATCATCGACCTCAAGCCGGCTCGCGATACGCAGACCGTCGCCGGCATGATCATCGCCCTGCGGGTGATGAAGAACAAAAAGGGCGACAAGATGGGCTTCATCACCCTCGACGACCGCTCCGGGCGCATCGAGGCTTCGTTGTTCGCCGATGCGTTCCACTCGGCGCAATCGCTGCTGCAGACCGACGCGATGGTGGTGGTGGAAGGCGAGGTCAGCAATGATGACTTTTCCGGTGGCCTGCGGCTGCGGGTCAAGCGGGTGATGAGCATGGAAGATGCCCGTACCAACCTGGCCGAGAGCCTGCGCCTGAAGTTGCAGACCCAGGATCTCAAGGGCGATCAGCTACGCTGGTTGGGCGAATTGTTCAAGCGCCATCGCGGTGCCTGCCCGATCACCATGGAGTACGTGCGCCCCGATGCCAAGGCTGTGCTGCAGTTCGGCGAGGGCTGGCGAATCGATCCGGCGGATGCGTTGATTCAAGCCTTGCGTGACCAGTTCGGCAAAGACAACGTCTTCCTCCAATACCGTTGACGGCCAGGGGCCATTCTTGAAACCGGAATGCCCCTGATCTCGACCCGAATTTTTAATCTCGACCTGAACGCGCCTCTCCCTTAAGGTAGGCGCGAATAGACAACCGGCCGGCCCAAGCTCTCTTGGACGTCGACCCAAGACGGACGCCTATGAACCCGAATTTTCTAGATTTCGAACAGCCGATCGCCGACCTGCAAGCCAAGATCGAAGAGTTGCGCTTGGTCGGTAATGACAATTCGCTGAATATCGGCGATGAAATCTCTCGTCTGCAGGACAAAAGCCGCACGCTGACCGAAGACATCTTCGGCAAGCTGACCAGCTGGCAGATCGCCCGCCTGGCGCGTCATCCACGTCGTCCCTACACCCTGGACTACATCGAGCACATCTTTACCGAGTTCGATGAGTTGCATGGCGATCGTCACTTCTCCGACGACGCCGCGATCGTCGGCGGTGTCGCCCGCCTGGAAGACCAGCCGGTGATGGTGATCGGTCACCAGAAAGGCCGTGAAGTGCGCGAGAAGGTACGCCGCAACTTCGGCATGCCGCGTCCGGAAGGCTACCGCAAGGCCTGTCGCCTGATGGAAATGGCCGAGCGCTTCAAGATGCCGATCCTGACGTTCATCGATACACCGGGCGCCTACCCGGGCATCGACGCCGAAGAGCGCAACCAGAGCGAGGCGATTGCCTGGAACCTGCGGGTCATGGCTCGCCTGAAAACCCCGATCATCGCCACTGTGATCGGCGAAGGCGGTTCGGGCGGTGCGCTGGCCATCGGGGTCTGCGATCAACTGAACATGCTGCAATATTCCACTTATGCGGTGATCTCGCCGGAAGGCTGCGCCTCGATCCTGTGGAAAACCGCCGAGAAGGCGCCGGACGCGGCTGAAGCCATGGGCATTACTGCCGAGCGTCTCAAAGGCCTGGGCATCGTCGACAAAGTGATCAACGAGCCAGTGGGCGGCGCCCACCGCGACCCGGCTGCGGCGGCGGCACTGATCCGCGCCGAGCTGAGTTCGCAACTGTCGATGCTCAAGAAGTTCGACAACGACGCGCTGCTGGCTCGTCGTTACGAGCGGTTGATGAGCTACGGTCTCTGATCTGACCAAGCTTCCAGCAGTTGTGGGGGCCAGTGTGGGAGCGGGCTTGCTCGCGAAAGCGGTTTAACATTCAACCCATGTGTTGACTGATTCACCGCCTTCGCGAGCAAGCCCGCTCCCACATTTGATTTGTGCCAAGGCTGATACCCATGAACACAAGCATCGACCTGCCCACCCGGCTCCTCACACAGCTATCCCCCTGGCGCAACGCCGCTACCTGGCGCATCGCCTTCTCCGGCGGCCTCGATTCCACCGTCCTGCTGCACCTGCTTGCGTCCCTGGCAAAAAACCAAACCCTGCCGCCCCTGAGTGCTATCCACATCCATCATGGCCTCCAGGCTGTGGCCGATGCATGGCCGGACCATTGTCGTTCGGTCTGCAACGCGCTTGGAGTACCGCTTGAGGTAGTGAGCGTGCAAGTCCAGCCCGGCGCCAGCATCGAGCGCGCTGCCCGGGACGCTCGTTATGGTGCCTTCGTGGCGGCGCTCCGCAGCAATGAAGTGCTGCTTACCGCCCAGCACCGCGACGACCAGGCCGAAACCCTGTTGTTTCGTTTGCTGCGTGGGGCAGGGGTGAGGGGCTTGGCGGCGATGCCGAGGCAGCGTCCGCTGGGCCAGGGCTGTTTGCTGCGACCCCTGCTCGACGTGTCCCGCGCTGAGCTGGAGGCCTATGCGACGCAACAAGGCTTGAGCTGGATCGAAGATCCCTCCAACGACGACCACCGTTACGCGCGCAATTATCTGCGCCAACGGGTTTTTCCAGTGCTGGCCGAGCAATGGCCGCAAGCTTCGGCGACCCTGGCCCGCAGCGCTGCGCACATGGGCGAAGCCCAAGGTTTGCTGGATGATCTGGCGCGGATCGACCTGGCCCAGGCCGCGCCCCCGGACGCGTTCGATTGGCTTGGTCTGCAATCCCTGGCGCTGGCGCCTTTGCGGGCGTTGTCGCCGGCCCGTCAGCGTAACGCGTTGAGCCATTGGTTGGCGCCGATGACCCTGCTGCCCGACAGCGATCACTGGTCGGGCTGGGATTCGTTGCGCGATGCCGCAGACGATGCCCGGCCGATCTGGCGGCTGGCCGGTGGTGAGTTGCACCGGGCCGCCGGGCGGGTCTGGTGGTTATCCGACCACTGGCTATGTCCGGTGTCAGGCGCCGTCGGCTGGGCGGATCCGGTGGTTGTGCTGTACTTGCCGGGCAATGGTCGGGTGGCACTCAACGGCAAGCCACCTGCGGGACCGCTTTGCGTGCGCTATCGTCAAGGCAGCGAGGTGATGGCGTTACCGGGTCGTGGTCATCGTGACCTCAAGCGTTTGCTCAATGAAAAGGGCGTGCCGGCGTTCGTTCGCGGCCGATTGCCGCTGCTGTATCAGGGCGAGCAATTGCTGGCGGTGGCCAACCTGGCCGGGCTCGATGCGCCGGTTGATGGCAGTTGGCAATTGATCTGGACGCCAGGAAGCCAAGATCTGGGTTTGAGCTGAAAGGGGCTTTCCGGTAGACTACGCTCCCTTCTTGATACAACTTCTGTGGATTCGCCTGAATTGCAGGAGTTGCCGATTACCAAGCAGTCTTTGCTGGGCGATTCCAAAAAATGTGTAGCGAGCAACGTACCGGTGTTTTCACTTCCGGTCTGTCCCAACGCGGCGGTTTTTTTGAAAGGTGCACTGTGATTAATGCAGGTGATCGGGGGCTTCGGCCTTCCTTCGCTTTCCCCGGCGGCTCGGACCGCTTTAACGCAGACTTCTAGGGTTTTTCATGACGCGCTACATATTCGTCACGGGCGGTGTTGTTTCTTCTTTGGGGAAAGGCATTGCATCGGCTTCATTGGCGGCCATCCTGGAGGCGCGGGGGCTTAAGGTCACCATGCTGAAGCTGGATCCGTACATCAACGTCGACCCGGGCACCATGAGCCCGTTCCAGCACGGTGAAGTGTTCGTCACCCACGACGGCGCCGAGACCGACCTGGACCTGGGCCACTACGAGCGGTTCATCCGCACGACCATGACCCAGAACAACAACTTCACCACCGGCCGTGTCTACGAACACGTGCTGCGCAAAGAGCGCCGTGGTGACTACCTGGGCGCGACCATCCAGGTCATCCCGCACATCACCGACGAAATCAAGCGCCGCATCATCAAGGGTGCTGGCGATGCCGACGTGGCGATGGTCGAGATCGGCGGCACCGTGGGCGACATCGAGTCGCAACCGTTCCTCGAAGCCATCCGCCAGTTGCGTTTCGAGATCGGCGCCAAGCGCGCGATGCTCATGCACCTGACGCTGGTGCCGTACATCGCCACCGCGGGTGAAACCAAGACCAAGCCAACCCAGCACTCGGTCAAGGAACTGCGTTCCATCGGCCTGCAGCCGGATGTGCTGATCTGCCGCTCCGATCACCCGATCGACATTTCTTCGCGTCGCAAGATCGCCCAGTTCACCAACGTTGAAGAGCGCGCGGTCATCGGCCTGGAAGACGCCGACACCATCTACAAGATCCCGGGCATCCTGCACTCCCAGGGCCTGGACGATTTCGTCGTCGAGCGCTTCGGCCTGCAGTGCGCTGGCGCCGACCTGTCCGAATGGGATGCCGTGGTCGATGCCAAGCTCAACCCGGAACACGAAGTCACCATCGCCATGGTCGGCAAGTACATGGAACTGCTGGACGCCTACAAGTCGCTGATCGAAGCGATGAGTCACGCCGGTATCAGCAACCGTACCAAGGTCAACCTGCGCTACATCGATTCCGAAGACATCGAGAACCAGGGCACCGGCCTGCTCGAGGGCGCCGATGCGATCCTCGTGCCGGGTGGCTTCGGCCTGCGGGGCGTGGAAGGCAAGATCACGGCCGTGCAGTACGCTCGCGAAAACAAGGTGCCTTACCTGGGTATCTGCCTGGGCATGCAAGTGGCGGTCATCGAGTTCGCCCGTAACGTATTGGGCTGGAAAGACGCCAACTCCACCGAGTTCGACCGTGCCAGCGGCCATCCGGTCGTGGGCCTGATCACCGAGTGGGAAGACGCCACCGGTGCCGTGGAAATCCGTACCGAAGCTTCCGACCTGGGCGGCACCATGCGCCTCGGCGCCCAGGATTGCCTGCTCGAAGCCGGCTCCAAGGTGCACGATTGCTACGCCAAGGATGTGATCGTCGAGCGTCACCGTCATCGCTACGAAGTGAACAACAACCTGCTGCCGCAACTGATCGAGGCCGGCCTGAAGATCTCCGGTCGTTCCGGTGACGGCGCGTTGGTGGAAGTGGTCGAGGCGCCGGATCATCCATGGTTCGTCGCCTGCCAATTCCACCCCGAGTTCACCTCGACGCCACGGGACGGTCATCCACTGTTCAGTGGTTTCGTGAAAGCCGCTTTGGCTCAACACCAGAAAAAGGCATAAGACGATGGCCCAGAAGATCATTCGTGTCGGCGACATCGAGGTTGCCAACGACAAGCCCATGGTGCTGTTTGGCGGCATGAACGTGCTGGAAAGCCGCGACATGGCGATGCAGGTCTGCGAGGAATACGTGAAGGTCACCCAGAAACTGGGTATCCCTTATGTCTTCAAGGCCAGCTTCGACAAGGCCAACCGCTCGTCCGTGACGTCCTACCGTGGCCCGGGCCTGGAAGAAGGCATGCGGATCTTCCAGGACATCAAGCAAGCCTTTGGCGTTCCGATCATCACCGACGTCCACGAGCCAGTCCAGGCCGCGGTCGCCGCCGAGGTCTGCGACGTCATCCAGTTGCCGGCCTTCCTGTCGCGCCAGACCGACCTGGTGGTCGCGATGGCCAAGACCGGTGCGGTGATCAACATCAAGAAAGCCCAATTCCTCGCGCCCCAGGAAATGAAACACATCCTGAGCAAGTGCGAAGAGGCCGGCAATGACCAGTTGATCCTCTGCGAGCGTGGTTCGAGCTTCGGCTACAACAACCTGGTGGTGGACATGCTCGGCTTCGGCATCATGAAGCAGTTCGAATACCCGGTGCTCTTCGACGTGACGCACGCCTTGCAGATGCCTGGCGGTCGCTCCGACTCCGCCGGTGGTCGTCGCGCCCAGGTCACCGACTTGGCCAAGGCTGGCATGAGCCAGTCCCTGGCCGGTCTGTTCCTCGAGGCCCACCCTGATCCGGACAACGCCAAGTGCGACGGCCCTTGTGCCTTGCGCTTGAACAAGCTGGAACCTTTCCTGTCTCAGCTCAAGGCATTGGATGAGCTGGTCAAGAGTTTTCCGACGATAGAAACCGCGTAACGCGGTTTTCTCCGGTAAAGTACCGCTCGATTATCGCTCTGGCCCGCTGGCCGCACTGCTCTTGTGGGTGCATGGCTTGCCAGCGATGGCGTCCTTGAGGTCCCCATCGCCGGCAAGCCGTGCTCCCACAGCGTTTTCGTCAACTTTGGAGTGTTTACAACAATGGCAAAAATCGTCGACATCAAAGGTCGTGAAGTTCTCGACTCCCGTGGCAACCCCACTGTCGAAGCGGACGTGCTTCTCGACAACGGCATCATCGGCAGCGCCTGCGCGCCGTCCGGTGCTTCCACTGGCTCGCGCGAAGCGCTGGAGCTGCGTGATGGCGACAAGAGCCGTTACCTGGGCAAGGGCGTACTCAAAGCCGTCGCCAACATCAACGGTCCGATCCGTGAGCTGTTGCTGGGCAAGGATCCTGCCGACCAGAAAGCCCTCGATCACGCAATGATCAAGCTCGACGGTACTGAAAACAAAGCCACCCTGGGCGCCAACGCGATCCTCGCCGTATCCCTGGCCGCTGCCAAGGCCGCTGCCCAGGACCAGGACCTGCCGCTGTACGCCCACATCGCCAACCTCAACGGTACCCCGGGCGTCTACTCGATGCCGGTGCCGATGATGAACATCATCAACGGTGGCGAGCACGCCGATAACAACGTCGACATCCAGGAATTCATGGTGCAGCCGGTTGGCGCCAAGACCTTCTCCGAAGGCCTGCGCATGGGCACCGAGATTTTCCATCACCTCAAGGCTGTGCTCAAAGCCCGTGGCCTGAGCACCGCTGTTGGCGACGAAGGTGGTTTCGCTCCGAACCTGGCCTCCAACGAAGACGCGCTGAAAGTGATCTCCGAAGCCGTGGCCAACGCTGGCTACAAGCTGGGCACCGACGTGACCCTGGCCCTGGACTGCGCCGCCAGTGAGTTCTTCGAAGACGGTAAATACAACCTGTCTGGCGAAGGCCAGGTGTTCACCGCCGAAGGTTTCGCCGACTACCTCAAGGGCCTGACCGAGCGTTACCCGATCATCTCCATCGAAGACGGTCTGGACGAATCCGACTGGGCTGGCTGGAAAATCCTCACCGACAAGATCGGCGAGAAAACCCAGCTGGTGGGTGACGACCTGTTCGTGACCAACACCAAGATCCTGAAAGAGGGCATCGACAAGAAGATTGCCAACTCGATCCTGATCAAGTTCAACCAGATCGGCACCCTGACCGAAACCCTGGAAGCCATCCAGATGGCCAAGGCCGCCGGCTACACTGCCGTGATCTCCCACCGCTCCGGCGAAACCGAAGATTCGACCATCGCCGACCTGGCCGTGGGCACTGCGGCGGGCCAGATCAAGACCGGTTCGCTGTGCCGTTCCGACCGCGTTTCCAAGTACAACCAACTGCTGCGTATCGAAGAACAGTTGAACGGCAAGGCCAAGTACAACGGTCGCGCCGAGTTTCGCGGCTAAGCAGTAAATGGTAAAAAGACAGCGGATTGTGTCGAAAAGGTCGCCTTGGCGGCGGTTTTGCTTCTAATCTGATGCCTTATCAAGCACAAGCCTGGTTTTTCCAGGCTTCGTGCTATCAGACGTTTCAAAGTTTGGCATTGCTGTCTTTTTTCACTGGATACCTGATATTCGATGCGCAGTCCCAATTGGTTGTTTCTTGTCTTGCTCCTGTTGCTGGCCGGCCTGCAGTACCGCCTGTGGGTGGGCAATGGCAGTCTGGCGCAAGTGGCCGACCTGACTCAGCAAATAGCCGATCAGCATGCGGAAAACGAAGCATTGCTGGAGCGCAATCGGGTGATGGACGCTGAGGTCAGTGAGTTGAAAAAAGGCATGGAGACCGTAGAAGAGCGGGCTCGTCATGAACTGGGCATGGTCAAGGAGGGTGAAACCCTCTACCAGTTGGCCCAATGAGTATCCGTTTGCCGGCCTTCTGGGCCGTGATTCCTGCCGCGGGCGTCGGTGCCCGTATGGCCGCGGACCGTCCCAAGCAATACCTGCAGTTGGGCGGGCGCACAATTCTCGAACACAGCCTTGGCTGTTTCCTCGATCACCCGACCGTTAAAGGCGTGGTGGTCAGCGTTGCTCACGATGATCCTTACTGGCCGACCCTGGCCTGCGCCAACGACCCGCGCATCCAGCGCGTGGACGGTGGCGAGCAGCGTTCGGACTCCGTGCTCAATGCTTTGCTGCATCTGCACGAACAGGGTGCCGACGATTACGATTGGGTGCTGGTGCATGACGCCGCCCGGCCCAACCTGGCCCGGGATGACCTGGATACATTGCTCAGTGAACTGGCGAACGACCCGGTCGGCGGCCTGCTGGCCGTCCCGGCGCGCGATACCCTCAAGCGTGTCGACAAGCAGGGCCGCGTGCTGGAAACCGTTGATCGCAGTGTGATCTGGCAAGCCTACACGCCACAGATGTTCCGCCTCGGCGCCTTGCATCGGGCCCTCGCCGATAGCCTGGTGGCGGATGCGCTGATTACCGACGAAGCGTCCGCCATGGAATGGGCGGGGCAGGCGCCACGGTTGATCGAAGGGCGGGCCGATAACATCAAGGTCACTCGGCCGGAAGATCTGGAGTGGTTGCGCCAGCGCTGGGCGAATCGGCATTAACCAGAGATGCGGCACGTCCTGAATCGCCATCGCGAGCAGGCTCGCTCCCACAAGGGATCTTGGCAGGCACTGAAGATCCAATGTGGGAGCGAGCCTGCTCGCGATAGCAATCGCTCAGACAACCCGAAAAACCAGTGCTACCCTCGATACTCCGGTCGCTGCGCCAATCCCTCCTTCAAGTAATCCACCAACTTGCGCACCTTCGGCGACAGATGCCGCTGCTGCGGATATAGCGCCCACACCGCCGTATTCGGCGGCTGATGAGCCTCCAGCAGCGAGATCAACGCGCCGCTGTGCAGATGTTCCAGCACGTAATAATCCGGCAGTTGGCACAACCCGACCCCTTGCAGCGCCGCATCGAGCACCGCTTGCCCACTGTTGCAGCGCCAGTTTCCTTGTACCCGCTGGGAAAATTCCCGCCCGTTCTGCTCTAACTGCCAAATGTCGGAACTGCCGATCAAGCAATTGTGGCGGCTCAGTTCCGACAAACTATGGGGTCGGCCATAGCGTTCCAGATAAGAAGGTGAAGCGCACAAGTACATGCGCCGGGGTGCCAGACGCGTAGCGACCAGGCGCGAGTCCTGCAAGCGACCCAGGCGAATCGCCAGGTCCAGGCCCTCATGCACCAAGTCCAAAGGCCGGTTGCTCAGCTCGATGTCTACCCGCAACTGTGGATAAAGGCCCATGAACCGCGTCACCAGCGGCACGATAAACCGTTCGCCATAGGCCACGGCGCAGGTCATTCGCAGCATGCCCTTGGGTTCGCTGGTGAGATCGCCCACCGCTCGCAACGCTTCCTCGCGGCCATCCTGCAGGCGCTGGCAGTGCTGCAAAAAAGTCTGCCCGGCCTCGGTGAGGGTGACCCGGCGGGTGCTGCGGTAGAGCAACCGTGTCTGAAGGCGTTCTTCGAGCCGTACGATTTGTCGACTGATATGGGAAGACGAAACCCCAAGACGTTCGGCTGCGGCGGTGAATTGACTGCATTCGGCCACGGCGACGAACTCGTCGATCCCTTCCCAGCGGTTGTCGGACATAAAGATTATCCCTGTACAGCAATAATGTTTTGCTTTTGGTTGGATTATTCATCGTCCAGTGGAGGATTACACTCCCGGTCTTGTTTTTATTTGCTGGAGAACCCGGATGATCAAGTCGCGCGCTGCCGTTGCCTTCGAGGCCAAGAAACCCCTGGAAATCGTTGAAGTCGACGTCGCCATGCCCAAGGCGGGCGAAGTGCTGTTGCGTGTGGTGGCTTCCGGTGTCTGCCACACCGATGCCTATACCTTGTCGGGCGCTGACCCGGAAGGAATCTTCCCGTCGATCCTCGGCCATGAAGGCGGCGCCATTGTCGAAGCCATCGGCGAAGGCGTGACGTCGGTGGCGGTGGGTGACCATGTGATCCCGCTGTACACGCCGGAATGCGGCCAGTGCAAATTCTGTAAGTCGGGCAAGACCAACCTGTGCCAGGCGATTCGCGCCACCCAGGGCAAAGGCCTGATGCCGGACGGTACTTCGCGTTTTTCCTACAAAGGCGAGACGATTTTCCACTACATGGGCACCTCGACGTTCTCGGAGTACACCGTGTTGCCGGAGATCTCCGTCGCGAAGATCCCAAAAGAAGCGCCGCTGGAAAAAGTCTGCCTGCTGGGTTGTGGCGTCACCACTGGCATTGGCGCGGTGATCAACACCGCCAAGGTCAAGCCGGGTGACACCGTGGCGATCTTCGGCCTGGGCGGCATCGGCCTGTCGGCGGTGATTGGCGCAGTGAAGGCCAAGGCCTCGCGCATCATCGCCATCGACATCAACCCGGCCAAGTTCGAAATCGCCAAGCAACTTGGCGCCACCGATTGCGTCAACCCGAAAGACTTCGACCGTCCGATCCAGGAAGTCATCGTGGATATGACTGACGGCGGCGTGGACTTTTCCTTCGAGTGCATCGGCAATGTCCAATTGATGCGTGCCGCGCTGGAGTGCTGCCACAAAGGTTGGGGCGAGTCGGTGATCATCGGTGTCGCCGGGGCCGGCCAGGAAATCGCCACCCGTCCATTCCAATTGGTGACCGGACGCGTCTGGCGCGGCTCGGCGTTTGGCGGCGTGCGTGGTCGCAGCGAGTTGCCAAGCTATGTGGAAATGGCCGAGAAGGGCGAGATCCCGCTGGATACTTTCATCACCCACACCATGGGCCTGGAAGATATCAACAAGGCATTCGACCTGATGCATGAAGGCAAGAGCATCCGCACCGTCATCCATTTCTGAGGTCGGTCATGAGTCTGGAAAACATTTCCTGCCAGAAAAGCTTCGGCGGCTGGCACAAGCGTTACCGGCACCGTTCCGAAGTGCTCGGGTGCGACATGGTGTTTGCCGTATACCTGCCGCCGCAAGCCGAGCAGGGCGGCAAGTTGCCGGTGCTGTATTGGTTGTCCGGGTTGACCTGCACCGACGAAAACTTCATGCAAAAGGCCGGTGCCCAGCGCATGGCCGCTGAGCTGGGCCTGATCATCGTTGCGCCGGACACCAGCCCGCGAGGCGCCGATGTGCCGGGCGATCCGGACGGTGCTTGGGATTTCGGCCTGGGGGCGGGCTTTTATCTGAATGCCACGCAGGAGCCGTGGGCCCGGCACTATCGGATGCATGACTACGTGGTGCAGGAATTGCCGACACTGGTCGAGGCGCATTTCCCGGCCTCGGATAAACGCGGCATCAGTGGTCACTCCATGGGTGGCCATGGCGCGTTGATCTGCGCCTTGCGCAACCCGGGGCGTTACCGTTCGGTGTCGGCCTTTTCGCCGGTCAACAATCCGATGGATTGCCCATGGGGCCAGAAAGCGTTCTCTCGTTACCTGGGGGAAGACCGCTCGAAATGGCGCGAATGGGATGCCTGCGCGCTGATCTCCGAAGCCGACGAGAAACTGCCATTGCTGGTGGATCAGGGCGATCGCGATGACTTCCTGGCAAATCAGCTCAAGCCCGAAGCCCTGCAGCAAGCCGCCAAGGCCGCTGGTCATCCGCTGGAGTTGCGCCTGCAACCGGGCTACGACCACAGCTACTTCTTCATCGCCAGCTTCATTGACGACCACTTGCAGCATCATGCGCGCGCTCTAAACGCCTAATGCAGGTAGAATCACGCCCTGACAAAAATCGGGGCGTTTTTTTATGCGTATTGGCCACGGCTACGATGTTCACCGTTTCGCTGAAGGCGACTTCATTACTCTGGGCGGCGTGCGGATCGCACACGGCTTCGGGCTGCTCGCGCATTCTGACGGTGATGTCCTGCTGCACGCCTTGAGCGATGCCTTGCTCGGCGCGGCTGCCCTGGGTGACATCGGCAAGCACTTCCCCGACACCGATCCGCAATTCAAGGGCGCCGACAGCCGCGTGCTGCTGCGTCATGTTGTCTCGCTGATCCACGCCAAGGGCTGGAAAGTCGGCAATGTCGATAACACCATCGTTGCCCAGGCCCCCAAGATGGCGCCGCACATCGAAGCGATGCGCCGGTTGATCGCCGAGGATCTTCAAGTTGAGTTGGACCAAGTGAACGTGAAAGCCACCACCACCGAGAAGCTGGGTTTCGTCGGTCGCGAAGAAGGCATTGCCGTCCACTCCGTTGCCTTGTTGCTGCGCCCATGACTGAACTGGAACTGTTGGGGCCGCAGGCCTATGGCGAGTCGTTGGGCAGCGCGGTACTCAAGGCCAGCGCTGAAGATTTCCAGGTCGATGAAGTGCTGGATATCCCGTTGAGCGGCGATGGCGAGCACTTGTGGATCTGGGTTGAAAAACGTGGCTTGAACACCGAAGAAGCGGCCCGGCGAATCGCCAAGGCCGCTGGCGTGCCGTTGCGCACTGTCAGCTACGCCGGGCTCAAGGACCGCCAGGCCTTGACCCGCCAGTGGTTCAGCGTCCAATTGCCGGGCAAGGCCGATCCGGACTTGTCGGCGGCAGAGAATGACACACTGAAGATCCTCAAGACCGCACGCCACAGGCGCAAGCTGCAACGCGGCGCGCACTCGGCCAACGGCTTTACCTTGCGCCTGACCCAATTCAAGGGCGACACAGCGGCGATCGACGCGCGCCTGCAACAGATTGTCCGTCAGGGCATCCCCAACTATTTTGGCGCCCAGCGCTTCGGGCATGACGGTGGCAATGTCGTCGATGCCCGTGCCTGGGCGGCGCGCAAGGCCTTGCCGGAGCAGCGCAATGTGCGCTCGCGGCTGCTGTCTACCGCCCGCAGTTTTCTGTTCAACCAGGTGTTGGCGGCGCGGGTCGCCGACGGTACCTGGCAGAAAGCCCAGGTGGGCGACTTGCTCGCATTCACCGATAGTCGCAGCTTCTTCCCGGCCGGCGAGGCTGAGTGCAGCGATCCACGCCTGGCGATCCTCGATCTGCACCCGACCGGGCCGCAGTGGGGCGAGGGGCCTTCGCCTGCCGCCGGTGCGACGTTCGAGCTGGAACAAGCCGTCGCAGCGGGCGAGGCCGATTTGCGCGACTGGTTGATAAACACGGGAATGAGTCACGAACGTCGCATCCTGCGACTGCCCATTGGCGGGCTGTCGTGGCATTATCCCTCGCCTGACATTCTGCAACTGGAATTCGTCCTGCCGGCCGGATGTTTCGCCACTGTCTTGGTGCGCGAACTCGTCGATCTGGTGCCGGTGGGGCAGACGGACAGCCCATGCGTATTCTGATTTCTAACGACGACGGGGTGACTGCACCCGGTCTTGCCGCGCTTTATGCTGCGCTGGCGGATTTTGCCGAGTGCGTGGTCATCGCCCCGGACCAGGACAAAAGCGGCGCCAGCAGCTCGCTGACGCTCGACCGTCCGTTGCACCCCTGCTATCTGGACAACGGTTTCATCAGCCTCAACGGCACACCGACCGATTGCGTGCACCTGGGGATCAACGGGTTGCTGGAACGCGCGCCGGACATGGTGGTGTCGGGCATCAACCTGGGCGCTAACCTGGGGGATGACGTGCTGTATTCCGGCACGGTCGCCGCGGCCCTGGAGGGACGCTTCCTGGAAAAACCATCGTTTGCCTTTTCGTTTGTTTCACGCCAGGTCGACAACTTGCCTACCGCCGCCTACTTCGCCCGTAAATTGGTCGAGGCCCACGGTGCGCTGGACCTGCCGCCACGCACGGTGCTGAACGTGAATATCCCCAACCTGCCGCTCGATCACATCCGCGGCATCCAGCTCACTCGCCTGGGCCACCGTGCCCGCGCCGCCAAGCCGATGCACGTCGTCGACCCGCGCGGCAAGGCCGGTTACTGGATCGCCGCCGCCGGTGATGCCGAAGACGGTGGGCCGGGCACCGATTTCCATGCGGTCATGCAAGGTTATGTCTCGATCACGCCGTTGCAACTGGACCGTACCTTCAACGACGCCTTTCGAAATCTCGATGGCTGGCTGGAGGGGCTGCGCTGATGGCTCGTGAGCAAGACGATATGCTGCGCCGCGGAATCGGCATGACCTCCCAGCGCACCCGTGAACGACTGATCCAGCGTCTCTACGAAGAAGGCCTGTCCAACGCCCAGGTGTTGGAGGTGATTCGCCGAACGCCGCGTCATCTGTTCGTCGATGAAGCCCTGGCTCATCGCGCCTATGAAGATACGGCATTGCCGATCGGCCACAACCAGACCATTTCCCAGCCGTACATGGTGGCCCGCATGAGCGAGTTGCTGCTGGAGGCGGGGCCGCTGGACAAGGTGTTGGAGATCGGTACCGGTTCGGGTTACCAGACGGCGGTGTTGTCGCAGTTGGTGGAACGGGTGTTTTCCGTTGAGCGGATCAAGGTATTGCAGGATCGCGCCAAGGAGCGCCTGGTTGAGTTGAACCTGCGCAACGTGGTGTTTCGTTGGGGCGATGGCTGGGAAGGCTGGCCGGCCCTGGCGCCGTATAACGGCATCATTGTGACCGCGGTGGCCACCGATGTACCCCAGGCCCTGTTGGATCAACTTGCTCCTGGTGGGCGGCTGGTCATTCCAGTAGGGGCCGGCGAGGTTCAGCAATTGATGCTGATCGTGCGTGAAGAACACGGTTTCTCGCGGCATGTCCTGGGTGCGGTGCGATTCGTGCCGTTGCTCAATGGGCCGTTGGCCTGAGCATTTATAAACAGACGCTGAATTCTGCGGCATCGGTTGTGTCTTACAGCGGCGCTGCTTTATGAAACAGCGGGCAACGGTATCGAGCAAACGTGTGCGGCGGCACTTGGCGCCTCATTAATAGAGACGCGTTCGCTGCCAGCTATATTTGTATGTATTTCTGCCTGGACAGGCAGTTTCCCATTTTTCAGCCACCACAAAGGGAGCGGCGGGTGAGTCTCACAGTCATTGCGCAGCGTATGGGTATCACGAGCTTTCAGCGCCTGGTGACTGGCCTTGTCTTGAGCACTTTGCTGGTCGGATGTTCCAGTACACCATCGGGTAATGTCCGGGTTGTCGATCGCAACAGTGCAGCACCACAACGTCCTACAGTAACGACCGGCCAGTATGTAGTCCGTCGCGGCGATACGCTGTTTTCCATCGCTTTTCGCTATGGCTGGGACTACAAGGCCCTTGCGGCGCGTAACAACATTCCTGCGCCTTATACGATCCACCCCGGTCAGACGATTCGCTTCGATGGCCGTAGCGGTTCAACGCCTACCGCAGTGGTGACGCAGTCGGGATCGACGGCATCGTCGTCGAGTAAAACCACGGTCATTCGCCGCCCGGCGGGGGCTGCAACGGCGACAGTACCGTCCGTCGCGAGCAAACCGACCCCCGCTCCGATGCCTCCGGCAGGCCCCGCCCCGACAGGCTGGGGATGGCCTTCTAATGGCGTTCTTATTGGAAAATTCTCTTCAAACGGTAGTTTGAATAAAGGAATTGATATCGCCGGGGATTTGGGACAGCCTGTTTTAGCCGCGTCTGATGGCACGGTTGTGTACGCCGGGAGTGGTTTGAGGGGCTACGGCGAACTCGTGATCATCAAACACAGCGATACCTACGTCAGTGCCTACGGTCACAACCGCAGGCTGTTGGTTCGGGAGGGGCAGCAGGTCAAGGTCGGACAGACAATTGCCGAAATGGGATCGACGGGAACGGACCGGGTGAAACTGCACTTTGAGATTCGCCGACAAGGTAAACCAGTAGATCCGCTGCAATTCCTGCCACGTCGTTGATTTGATTGTCAGCCTGTTCCGTCACGTAGAGGGAACAGGCTCCAGCGTTGCCAAGGATAAAGGCGTCGCTTGAGCTTGAGGTCGAACTCACCAAAGGACTATAACAATGGCTCTCAGTAAAGAAGTGCCGGAGTTTGACATCGACGATGAGGTTCTCCTTATGGAGACCGGCATCGCTATGGATTCGATGTCGAATGATGAAGGGGCGACTCCACCTTCCGTTCGTGCCAAATCCAGACACTCCGCTTCACTTAAACAACATAAGTACATCGATTACACCCGGGCGCTGGACGCCACTCAGCTGTACCTCAACGAAATCGGGTTCTCGCCGCTGCTCTCCCCCGAGGAAGAAGTTCATTTTGCGCGGCTGTCGCAAAGTGGCGACCCGGCCGGTCGAAAACGCATGATTGAAAGCAACTTGCGCCTGGTGGTGAAAATCGCCCGACGCTATGTCAATCGCGGGCTTTCGCTGCTGGACCTGATCGAAGAGGGCAACTTGGGCCTGATTCGCGCCGTGGAAAAATTCGACCCCGAACGCGGCTTCCGTTTCTCGACCTACGCCACTTGGTGGATCCGCCAGACCATCGAACGGGCGATCATGAATCAGACCCGGACCATCCGGTTGCCGATCCATGTGGTCAAGGAACTGAACGTCTACCTGCGGGCCGCCCGTGAGTTGACCCAGAAACTCGACCATGAACCCTCACCCGAAGAAATCGCCAACCTGCTGGAGAAACCGGTAGGTGAGGTCAAGCGAATGCTTGGGCTCAACGAGCGGGTGTCCTCGGTGGACGTTTCGCTGGGGCCGGACTCGGATAAAACCCTGCTCGACACCCTCACCGACGATCGCCCCACGGACCCGTGCGAGCTACTTCAGGATGATGACCTTTCCCAGAGCATTGACCAGTGGCTTTCGGAACTGACCGACAAGCAACGGGAAGTGGTGATTCGCCGCTTCGGTTTGCGGGGTCATGAAAGCAGCACCCTGGAAGATGTTGGGCTGGAGATTGGCCTGACCCGTGAGCGGGTCCGGCAGATCCAGGTAGAAGGCCTCAAGCGTCTGCGAGAGATCCTGGAGAAAAACGGCTTGTCGAGCGAGTCGCTGTTCCAGTGACATGAAGCTCAGTGCAACAGCGAAAGCCCCGACTGGTTCGGGGCTTTTTCGTTTCTGCGGTGACTGCTTTCCAATCTCATTCTATTTGTAGTTTCAGCTTGTAAGCTTTTGCCTAGTATTGCGTAAGTGTTTGGTTTCCCATTGAAGGGATAGACGGCTATGGAAACCGTAAAATTTTCTGTAGTTTAATGATTTTAAAGGAGAATTTAATTGATGAACGTGGTGTGACAACGTGCGTTGACCGTATCAGGTGAATTGCACTCGTCCGGGAAAACACTAATATCAGTCCTGTGTCGACGGACAGACACACCCGTCAAGGACGATGGGAAGGAAGGACATCGCAGGACGCGATTCATCAGGATGATGAATAGGATTAAAGGGATTAGGGAAAAAATGTGGGCGGGTCAAACCGCCCCTTTTTTTTGGCCTGCGATTTTGTTCGAGGCAGCAAAAAGGCCCACGAGGGGCCTTTTCGAGGAGCGCAGGGGTAATCAGCGTTCGAGGTCTGCGATCTTGCCAGGCTTGCCATCCCACTCTGCAGCGTCCGGCAGGGCGTCTTTCCTCTCGGTGATATTCGGCCAGATATCCGCCAGCTCGGCGTTCAGCTCGATGAAGTTCTCCATGCCGGTCGGCACTTCGTCCTCCGAGAAAATGGCATTCGCCGGGCATTCCGGTTCACACAGGGCGCAGTCGATGCACTCGTCCGGGTGAATGACCAGGAAGTTCGGGCCTTCGTAAAAGCAGTCCACCGGACAGACTTCTACGCAGTCGGTGTACTTGCACTTGATGCAGTTGTCGGTGACGACGAAGGTCATTTCTAATTCTCTCCTCAGGCGGCGGCAGCGAATCCCCTTCACGGGTGGGGTCGCCAGGTTCGGGAGCGGTAGTCTGCGAACCAGGCTAATAGTCCGCAGCATCCCAAACCGCGCGAGATTCTAACAGCTTGAAAGCCTGTGCGTTAGATCCGTGTCTTCAATGTATAGAGTAAATCCAGCGCCCGACGTGGAGTCAGGTCGTCCAGATCGAGCTTGGCCAGTTCATCGAGCACCGGATGGGGCAGGCTGGCGAACAGGTCGCTTTGCTGTGGAGCGGCCGTTTTGCCTTTGGTCGGGCGCGGTGCTTCGTGGGGCAGGCTGGTAGTTTCCAGGCGGCTCAGGTGTTCGCGGGCACGGCTGATCACTTCGCTCGGCACGCCGGCCAACTGCGCCACTGCCAGGCCGTAGCTCTGGCTGGCCGGGCCGGGCAGCACGTGGTGCAGGAAAACGATGCGTTCGTTGTGCTCGGTGGCGTTGAGGTGCACGTTGGCCACCAGCGGCTGGCTTTCCGGCAGTACCGTCAGCTCGAAGTAGTGGGTGGCGAACAGGGTGTAGGCTCGCAAATGCGCCAGCCGTTCGGCCGCCGCCCAGGCCAGGGACAGGCCATCGAAGGTGCTGGTACCGCGTCCGACTTCGTCCATCAGCACCAGGCTGCGTTCGGTGGCGTTGTGCAGGATGTTCGCGGTTTCGCTCATTTCCACCATGAAGGTCGAGCGCCCACCGGCCAGGTCATCGCTGGAGCCGATCCGGGTGAAAATCCGGTCCACCAGGGACAATTCGCAGCTCGCTGCTGGTACGAAGCTGCCGATGTGGGCCAGCAGCACGATCAAGGCAGTCTGGCGCATGTAGGTGGATTTACCACCCATGTTCGGACCGGTGATCACCAGCATGCGGGTGTTGTCGTCCAGGCTCAGGTCGTTGGCCACGAACGGCGTGGTCAGTACCTGCTCGACCACCGGGTGACGACCCTGGCTGATGCGCATGCACGGCTCGCTGACGAAGCGCGGGCAGTTGAGGTCCAGGTTCAGTGCGCGTTCGGCCAGGTTGCTCAGCACGTCCAGTTCCGCCAGGGCACTGGCGGTGTCCTGCAAGGGCGGTAGTTGGCTGATCAGGTCCTCGAGCAGTGCTTCATAGAGCATCTTTTCCCGAGCCAGGGCGCGGCTCTTGGCCGACAACGCCTTGTCTTCGAACGCCTTGAGTTCTGGAGTGATGAAGCGCTCGGCACCCTTGAGGGTCTGGCGGCGAACGTAGTCCGCCGGGGCCTGTTCGGCCTGCTTGCTCGGCAATTCGATGAAATAACCGTGGATGCGGTTGTAGCCGACCTTGAGGTTGGCCAGGCCAGTGCGGGCTTTTTCCCGGGCTTCGAGGTCGATCAGGAACTGGCCGGCGTTCTCGCTCAGCGCTTGCAGTTCGTCGAGTTCGGCGTCGTAGCCGGTTTTCAGCACGCCACCGTCACGGATCACCGCTGGCGGGTTATCGATAATGGCTTTTTCCAGCAGCGCGGCCAGCTCCGGGTAGGTGCTGGTGGTGCGTGCCAGTTGCTGCAGGTGGGGCGCTTCGAGGTCGGTCATCGCCACTTGCAGCTCGGGCAGGGCGCCGAGGGCATCACGCAGGCGTGCCAGGTCACGGGGACGGGCATTGCGCAGGCCGATACGGGCGAGGATGCGCTCGATGTCGCCGATTTCCTTGAGCTGCGGCTGCAACTGCTCGAAGCGATAACGATCCAGCAGGCAGGTAATGGAGGACTGGCGCGCCAGCAGCACCGTCAGGTCGCGCAGTGGGCGGTTCAGCCAGCGGGTCAGCAGGCGGCTGCCCATGGCGGTCTGGCAGCGGTCGACCACCGACTGCAAGGTATTGTCGCGCCCGCCGGCCAGGTTGGTGTCCAGTTCCAGGTTGCGCCGGCTCGCGCCGTCCAGCACCACCGTGTCATCCAGGCGTTCGTGGCGCAGGCTGCGCAAGTGGGGCAGGGCGGTGCGCTGGGTTTCCTTGGCGTAGGCCAGCAGGCAACCGGCAGCACCAATGGCCAGGGTCAGGTTTTCGCAGCCGAAGCCCTTGAGGTCCTGGGTGGAAAACTGCTGGCAGAGACTTTTCAGCGCCGAATCACGTTCAAAATCCCACGGCGCCCGACGCCGCACGCCACGGCGTTTTTCTGCCGGCAGGTCTTTGGGCCAGTCATCCGGGATCAACAGCTCTACCGGGTTGACTCGTTCGAGCTCCGCCAGCAGGTTTTCCCAGCCCTTGATTTCCAGCACCGAGAAATTGCCGCTGGTGATGTCCAGCACCGCCAGGCCGAACAGGCGCTCATCGCCCAGGACTGCGGCGATCAGGTTGTCCCGGCGTTCATCCAGCAGGGCTTCATCACTGACTGTGCCCGGTGTGATGATACGTACGACTTGGCGTTCCACCGGCCCTTTGCTGGTGGCCGGGTCGCCGACTTGCTCGCAGATCACCACGGACTCGCCGAGCTTGACCAGCTTCGCCAGGTAACCTTCCGCCGCGTGGTAAGGAATCCCGCACATCGGAATCGCCATGCCCGCCGATTGCCCACGCGCCGTCAGGGTGATGTCCAACAACTTGGCGGCTTTCTTCGCATCTTCGTAGAAGATCTCGTAGAAGTCGCCCATGCGGTAGAACATTAGCTGGTCGGGGTGCTGGTTCTTCAGGCGCCAGTATTGCTGCATCATCGGCGTGTGGCTGGAGAGGTCGTTCACGGCTGTATTCATGGGTGTCAGGCAGGCTCGTTGAAAGGTTTGGGGCAAAAGGAGGGGCATTGGCCCGGCTTTTCCGCGATGGGCGCAAGGTTAACATGGGCGGTCGGGAGGGACCCAGGGATGAGTGTTTTGGGATTGGGTGTATATCCGTTGCTGCGGTAACGGCGGCTTATGGTTCCGCCCTTACGGCGGCTCACTTTCGAAGAGCGCGAAAGTAAGCAAAGCGCTTTTGCCCCACCACTCGGTGCCTCGCTTAGGCTCGGCATGCCTGAACGAAGGCATTGCTCCGTGGGCCGCCGCGAAGGGCCATCCATGGCCCAGCGCGGCTAACCCGGCATCCATGCCGGGTTGCCCACTGCGCAATACCTTCGTTCAGCCATCGTGGTTAACGGGGCGCCGAGATCAACGTCCACCGCGAGGCGGCCTGACAGCCGGCCTGGCTCTCTCGGTCGTACACCCATCATATCTGTGGGAGCAAAGCTTGCTCGCGAGGCGGCCTGACAGCCGGCCTGGCTCTCCCGGTCGTACACCCATCATATCTGTGGGAGCAAAGCTTGCTCGCGAGACGGCCTGACAGCCGGCCTGGCTCTCCCGGTCGTACACCCATCATATCTGTGGGAGCAAAGCTTGCTCGCGAGGCGGCCTGACAGCCGGCCTGGCTCTCCCGGTCGTACACCCATCATATCTGTGGGAGCAAAGCTTGCTCGCGAGGCGGCCTGACAGCCGGCCTAGCTCTCCCGGTCGTACACCCATCATATCTGTGGGAGCAAAGCTTGCTCGCGAGGCGGCCTGACAGCCGGCCTGGCTCTCCCGGTCGTACACCCATCATATCTGTGGGAGCAAAGCTTGCTCGCGAGACGGCCTGACAGCCGGCCTGGTTCTCTGGCTGTACGCCGATCCAATTAATGAAATGGCTACCCCCACCGCCCCCTGCGATCGCCCACTAAGCTTTCGCAGGGGGCTCATCGGAGACTGTTGCCATGAACAAAGTAGCTATTGCCGCCATCGATTTGGGAAAACACTCCTTTCACCTGCATGCTCAAGATGATCGTGGTCATGAGCTTTATCGCAAAAAATTTACTCGA
>Ga0209050_1001189_pt1 | contig 30604 bp, 27 predicted proteins | sample Araplavi_mTSA_r2_FD_184276 | JGI IMG/M metagenome (GOLD analysis project Ga0209050, IMG submission 184276) | Arabidopsis root microbial communities from North Carolina, USA - plate scrape MF_Cvi_mTSA_r2 (SPAdes) (version 2) | ecosystem: Host-associated > Plants > Roots > Endosphere | place: USA... | reverse complement strand
TCCCGTCATGGCAAGTCACCGGCCGCTTTTCCCATCAGGATCAAAGGGTCGCCAACTTGGCCAATCCCGACTTGGGCGCAAAACAAATCTGCCCCAACTGCCAATCGAAGTTCTACGACCTCAACCGTCGTCCGGCCGTCTGCCCCAAATGCGGTGAGCAGTTCGACCCGGAAGAGGCGCTGAAGTCGCGCCGCGTCCGCGCGCGCTCGATCACGCCGGACTATGACGCCGAGGACGAAAAGGAAGCCGCGCCGCCGAAGGAGGTGGACGGCTACGAGGACGAGGCCGACGAAACGCCGGAAATCGACGAGGCGGCCGAGGCCGACGTCGTCGAGACCGACGACGAGGATTCCGAGCCGGGCGCTTCGTCGCCGTCGGGCGATGGCGATCTGGGCGTCGACTTCGCCGAGGATGAAGAGCTCGCCGAAGAGGACGACGCCGACGACGTTCCGTTCCTGGAGGACGAGGACGACGACGACAATCTCGACGACGAGATCGAAGGTCTGCCCGGCGAGGGCGACGACGACTGATCCTTCGGGTCGGTCGCTCTGGCGGATAGCCGGTTTCAGGCTCCTGAAACCGGCTATCCACAGGGGTTTTCCGGGGTGCGACACTTTTCTCGAAAAAAGTTCGCGAAGGGGGTTGATCCCCGAAAAATCCCGGACTAGTTTCCGCGCCTCTTCGGGGGGCGACGCAAGTCGGAAACGCCGAAGAGACCAAGGATTTCCGAGAGTTACCGCAAGGTGTTCGAGGAAAAATTTGGGGCTATAGCTCAGCTGGTAGAGCGCTTGAATGGCATTCAAGAGGTCAGCGGTTCGACTCCGCTTAGCTCCACCATCAAGGCCCGGACGGAAACGTCCGGGCCTTGTCCATTTCTGGGCCTGCCCAGACGCCCGGCTCCGCTCCTGAACCCGCGCTCCTCTTGAAGTGATCGGCCACGGTCGCCATCTCTGGAGCCGTGTCGTGGAGGTTTGCGCCGATCCTCGGGTTTGTCTCCGCGAACGAAGTCGCTTGAGCGAGGACTTCGCGATGACCCGGACGATCCTGTTCGACAGTCCCTTCCTGCTGGGCTTCGAACACACTCGAGACCTGATCGAGCGCGCCGCCAAGGCCGCCTCGGAAAGCTACCCCCCGTACAATGTCGAGCAGGCCGAGAACGGCGGCGTGCGCATCACCCTGGCCGTGGCGGGCTTCTCGCCGGACCAGCTGCACGTGACGGTGGAGGCGGACCAGTTGATCGTGGCCGGCAAGCGCGACAGCGTCGATGGTCGTCCAGAGGCCGAGAGAGCCTTCCTGCACCGTGGCATCGCCGCCCGCGGCTTCGTGCGCACCTTCGTGCTCGCCCAGGGCATGGAAGTGACCACGGCGACCCTGGAGCATGGCCTCCTGCACATCGACCTGGCCCGGCCCGAACCCGAGCGCCTGATCAAGAAGATTCCCATCAGATCCGCGGGCTAGCCGCCCGCCGGGTCCCATCCGCAGCGCGGGCTCAGACGCCGCGCGGAACTCGTCTCCCTGGCGCGCCGCTGAACCGGCCAGAGAAAGGCGCGTTCCCTAATCGAAGGAGGTGGTCATCATGACGCCCAACACGCACTACAGCAGCCCGCTCTTCACGAGCGAAGCTTTCGCGGCCCTTGGCGCGCCCGACCTCGTCTATGTCCGGCCGATCAAGGCCGCCGAGATCCTCGCCGACGTCCCGGAGGGCGTGGAGGACTTCAACCTGGCGCCTGACCAGACCCTGTACGCGGTGTGCCGCGCCGACGGGGCGCGCCTGGCCGTCATGATCGACCGCGACACGGCGATCGCCGCCGCCCTGGCCCACGAACTGGCCCCGGTGTCGGTCCACTAGCGTCGATATGGAAGAGGGCCCCCAGGGGCCCTCTGAGGCCTTTCAGGCCGCGGTGCTGGTCGCCTCATGGGTCAGCAGCACATGAATGGCGTCGGCCGAGCGGGCCTGACGCAAAGCCGAGCGCATTTCGGGCTGGCGCATCATCCGCGCCACCCGGGCCAGGGCCCGCAGATGCTGGGCGTTGGCTTCGCGCGGGGCGAACAGCGCCACCAGCAGATCCACGGGCTTGTCGTCGAGGGCGTCGAAGGCCACCGGCGCGTCCAGACGCACGACGACCGCGCGGATGCGGTCCAGGCCGTCCAGGCGAGCATGCGGAATGGCGACGCCTTCGCCCACGCCGGTCGAGCCGGCGGCTTCACGATCAACCAGACCCTCGAAGATCGCGTCGGCGTCGACGCCCAGCACGCGGGCGGCGACGTCGGCGACCATGGAAAGGGCCTGGCGTTTGCCGGGCGCGCCAGCGCGTAGCGCCACCGCCCCAGGGTCCAAAAGATCGCCAATGGTCATGGACTTCTAACGCTCGCTCGTTGTCGACCGCCTTGGCGCCGTCGCTGGAGATCCACCGACGACGCCTCCCGACCCCTGGCGGGTTCGGTTAGTTCGCGGTTGACCCGTGCCCGTTCAGCGACTTCGTGCGTTCGGGGTCGATCCAACCGATATTCCCGTCTGGACGCCGATACACCACGGAGACACCCCCGTGGGCGGCGTTCCTAAACACGATTGCCGGGTATCCGGTCAAGTCCAGTTCCATGACAGCCATGGAAACGGTCATCGTCTTCATCGCGGCCTGGGTCTCCGCGATGACCATCGCCGCGGGCGCGCCCGTCGGGTGGTCGGCCTCCACATCCCAGTCATGCTCCTCGCCTTCGTCGACATCCGGAGCCCGGAGGACGAACATGGCGGCGTTCTCGACCTGCTTGGCCGTGGCCGCCGCCGAGTGGCTCTTCAGCCGCCTCTTGTATCGTCGGATGCGGGTGTCGATCTTGGCCAGCGCCGAGTCGAACGCCGCGTGCGCGTCGCCGCCCGAACCGTGGCTGATGAGCTGCTGACCCGAAGCCAGCTTGACTGAGCAATCCACACGGAAGGCGTAGCCGTCCTTGCTGACCACGACCTCGGCGGCGCCGCCGCGATCGAAGTATTTCCCAATGCTCAGGGCGATTTCGTCGGCGACTCGCGCTCGCAGAGCCTCACCAACGTCGACATGCTTGCCGGAGATTTGGACTTGCATAGTCAGTACAACGCGCCTGTCTGGAACGGGTGTCAAGCGGCGCCTGCGGCCTTAAGGAAAGACCCTGAAGGGGCCTAAAGAAGGCCCGAAAAAACACCCATGAGCTTGCGCACGGCCATGATCACCACATGGGCGCTGACGAACAGCAGCGCTCCGCTGCCGAGGGCCATCAGATAGCCCAGCAGAGCCAAAATTCCGTCCCGCTGGAGCAGCGCCAGGGCCAGGACGGCGACCGTCGCGCCGGGCGCCAGATTGCCCAGTGGGATGGGCAGGACCAGCACGAGGGCCAGCAGCGTGCACACCACGCCGATGGCGCGCTCCCCCAGGGGTGCGAACATCGGTCGCAGGCGCGGACGGGTGATCAGCTCCATGCTGCGCACGATCGGACCCAGCCGCCGGAACAGGCCACGCAGGTCGTTGCGCTTCAGCGGCCGGTCGACCAGGGCGCGCGGCAGCCAGGGCGTGTCGGCCCCCATGGCGATCTGCGGGGCCAGGAACAGGATCGGCAGCGACAGGATGGTCGAGGAGCCCGGCGGCAGCGGCAGGGTGTTCAGCAGGCCGAAAACCAGCAGCATGGCCCCGAAGGCGCGACTGTCGAACGCCGCCAGCATCTCGCCGACCGTGAGGGTGGGGCTGGCGTCCTCGCCAAATCCCTCGATCACGTCCGCCAGACTCTTTTCACTCATCGCGACCCTTCCACCGCCATGCAACGCGCGGAAGGGCGACTAGACCGCTTCCTTCATCAAACGACGGCGCTCGACCGACGACGGGATCCGCATGGCTTCGCGGTACTTGGCCACGGTCCGGCGGGCGATGTCGACCCCGGCGGCCTTGAGAATTTCGACGATCGCGTCGTCGGAATGGACCTGCGCCTCGGTCTTCTCGGCGTCGACCAGGCCCTTGATCTTGTGGCGGACGCTGGCGGCCGAGTGGGCCTCGCCGCCTTCCGACGACTGGATGGCCGAGGTGAAGAAGAACTTCAGCTCGAACACGCCGCGCGGCGTGGCGATGTACTTGTTCGAGGTGACGCGGCTGACCGTGCTCTCGTGCATGCCGATGGCGTCGGCGACGGTCTTCAGGTTCAGCGGGCGCAGGTGCTCGACGCCGAAGGCCAGGAAGCCGTCCTGCTGGCGGACGATCTCGCTGGAGACCTTCAGGATGGTCTTGGCCCGCTGGTCAAGGCTCTTCACCAGCCAGTTGGCCGTGGCCATGCAGTCGGCGACGAAGGTCTTCTCCTGGTCGCTCCTGGCGCCCTTGGAGACGCGGGCGTGATAGCGCTGGTCGACCAGCACGCGCGGCAGGGTGTCGGTGTTCAGCTCGACGTGCCACATGCCGCCCAGGCCCTCGCGGACCATGACGTCGGGCACCAGGGTCTCGGCCGGCTCGCTGTGATAGGCCGCGCCCGGGCGCGGGTTCAGCGAGCGGATCTCGGCGACCATGTCGCGCAGGTCCTCGTCGTCGACGCCGCAGATCCGGCGCAGGGAGGCCATGTCGCGCTTGGCCAGCAGCTCGAGATTGTCGAGCATCGCCGCCATGCAGGGGTCGTAGCGGTTCAGGTCCTTCAGCTGCAGCGCCAGGCACTCGCGGACGTCGCGGGCGAAGACGCCGACGGGTTCGAAGCCCTGCAGGATGGCCAGGGTCTCCTCGACCATTTCCAGCTTGCAGCCCAGGCGCGCGGCCAGTTCGATGACGTCAAGGCGCAGATAGCCGCCCTCGTCGACCGCGTCGATCAGGATCTCGGCGATGGCGTTGCGGGCGGGGCTCAGGGCCGCCTGGACCAGCTGCGAGCGCAGATGGGCCGAAAGCGTCGGCATGTCGGTCAGGGCGCTCTCATAGCCCTCGTCGCTCTCGAAGGAGCCGCCGCCGCCGGCGCGCGACCAGTCGATCTGGCCGCCGGCGTGCTCGGCTCCCTGATCGCCTTCCGGGCCATCACCCGTGGCGCGCTCGCCGGGGGAGACGTCGTCGTGCGGGGTGTCCATCTCGCGGCCGGCCGTGGTGTCGGCCACGGCGTCCAGCTGGGTCAGGCTGGCGTCACGCTCGCGCTCGGCCTCGCCGGCCGGTTCGGACTCGCCCTCGTCGCGCTGCAGCAGCGGATTGCGCTCCAGCTCCTGCTCGACGAACGCGTCGAGCTCGATGTTCGACAGCTGCAGCAGCTTGATGGCCTGCTGCAACTGCGGGGTGATGACGAGGCCCTGACCCTGACGGATCTCGAGGCGGTGGCTGAGCGCCAATGCGCCCTCCTGACGAACGAATGAACTTCGAGCGCCATTGAAGGGCTGGTTTGGTTAACGGGTCGCGAACGCCTGCAATTCTCGGGCCGGTGCGACGTTCCGTCCCGGAAAATATCGTGCCACAGCCATTAACCCTTGTGCGACAAGGGCTTGGCCCGGGTGCGGAGCGGTGACGCAGGCGATTTTTGCCCACCCCTGCGCCAATTAATCCCGGAGGACCTTAAGCGCCGAGACGGGGTTCGCTGAAGCTGTCGCCCAGATAGACGCGCTTGACTTCGGGGTTGTCGACGATCTCGCGCGGCGAGCCCTCGAACAGCACCTCGCCGGCGTGGATGATCGAGGCGCGGTCGATGATGTCCAGCGTCTCGCGCACGTTGTGGTCGGTGATCAGGATGCCGATACCGCGCCCCTTGAGGTAGCCGACCACCTCGCGGATGTCGGCGATCGCCAGGGGGTCGATGCCGGCGAAGGGCTCGTCCAGCAGCATGAAGGACGGCTCGGACGCCAGGGCGCGGGCGATTTCCACGCGACGACGCTCACCGCCCGACAGGGCGACGGCCGGCGACTTGCGGATGTGGGTGATGCGCAGCTCTTCCAGGATGGACGTGACCTGCTCGCGCGCCTTGCGCTGGTCCTTCTGGCGCATCTCGACCACGGCCATGACGTTCTGCTCGACCGTCATGCCCCGGAAGATCGAGGCTTCCTGCGGCAGGTAGCCGACGCCGAGGCGGGCGCGCTGGAACATCGGCTGGGCGGTGATGTTCTCGCCGTCCAGATAGATCGAGCCGTAGTCGGCGGCGATCAGACCCGTGACCATGTAGAAGCAGGTCGTCTTGCCGGCGCCGTTCGGACCCAGCAGACCGGCGACCTCGCCGCGCTTGAGGCGCAGGGACACGTTCTTGACGACCGGACGGTCGCCGAACGACTTGCCCACGGAATCGACGAACAGGCCGTCCATGTCGTTGGAGGTCAGGGTCATGTAAGCGGGGCCCTAGCGCGGCGCGTTCTGGTCGGCGGCGGCCGGCGCGTCGGACTTCTTGTTGTCGTCCTGGTAGAAGACAGCGCGGACACGCTTGGGCGAGGCCCGGCCCGTGCTGTTGGATTCCAGCTTGGCGTCGTTGGTCTTGGTGTTGACCGTCAGCTTGTCGCCGCGCGCCACGTCCTTGCCCTTCACCAGCACCACGTCGCCGGTGACGATCGCGATGTTGTTGTCGAAGGTGTAGACGGCGCGGTCGCCGCGCGCCTGCTGCTGGTCGCTGACCAGATAGACGCTGCCCTCGGCCTCCATGCGCTGGGCCGCGCCGCAGGCATTGGCCCCGTCGCCGCCGCCGGCCTTGCGGGCGCTGTACACCGTCACCTGCTTGGCGCGCATGCGCGAGCGGTTCTGCAGGATCTCCACGTTGCCGCGGAAGATCGTGATGCACTTGCTGTTGATCGTTTCCTGCTGATCGGCGGACACGTCGATCGGCGCGCTCGAGTCGCCTTGCTGGGCAAAGGCCGCGCCGGCCCCCATCCCAGACAGGATCAACGCGGTCGCCGCCGCAGCCGTCCATCGCTTCATCAGAACCATGTCCTCATCCGTCGCCGTCCGCGCCTTACGCGAAACTGCGCCATTTGTCTTCTTTACTGCCGTTCGAACCGCGCGCGAACCCCGCCCCGGAAGACGATGCGATCGCCCTTGTCATATACGGAGTAGGCGCGAGATTGCACCTGCCCGCTGGGACCTTCGCCGTTCAAAGTGCTCTCGCCCGTGACGTTTCCGGTCTGGGTGTCGACGAAAGCGGCCTCCGAAGCGAAACGATAACCGGCGCCGTCATCCAGCCGGACGTCATTCTTCAGGTTCAGGCTGAAGTCGTCCTGGCGATAGACCCCGTTCTTTGCGGTCATGCGCGTGGGCGTGGGCGATCCCAGGTCCAGGGTCAGGGCCGGGTCCTCCAGGATGATCCGGCGCGGATCCTTGTCGTCGCGGATCGCTGAGCGGGCGGTGATCATGAAGCTGCGCCCTTCGGTCGACTGGCCGTAGAAGCGCGGCGTGATCAGGCGGATTTCGGTCTTGGCCTCGGCCGGCGGATGCGTCGCGGCCATGTAGGTGCGCCAGCCGACCTGGACGGCGACCGTCAGCACCAGGCCCGCAATGGCCAGCGGCAGGACGATGCGGGCGGCCAGAACCCGGCGCGAGCGGCGGCGCCAGCGCGCGAGGTCGGCGCTCATCGCTCGTCCGGTCATGACCGCGGTCGGGTGCATCGCTTCCGTCAGCTGTGGGCGAAGATGTCCATCTCCTCCCAGCCGGCCAGGTCGAGCGAGGCGCGGTGGGGAAGATAGTCGAAGGCGTGCTGGGCCAGGGCCATGCGGCCTTCGCGTTCCAGCATGAGGTTCAGCTTGTCGCGCAGGGCGTGCAGATGGAGCACGTCCGAAGCGGCGTAGGCGACCTGGTCGGCGCTCAGCGAGGGCGCGCCCCAGTCGGACGATTGCTGGACCTTGGACAGCTCCACGCCCAGCAGTTCGCGCGTCACGTCCTTCAGGCCGTGGCGATCCGTATAGGTCCGGGCCAGCTTCGAGGCGATCTTGGTGCAATAGACGGGCGCGGTCACGACTCCCAGATGGAGTTCGAACATGGCGATATCAAAGCGGCCGAAGTGAAAAAGCTTCAGGATGGCCGGATCGGTCAGCAGCGCCTTGAGGTTGGGACAGTCGTAGGTGGCGCGATTCAGGCGCACCACGTGCGCGTTGCCGTCGCCCGAGGACAGCTGGACGACGCAGAGCGGGTCGCGCCCCAGGCGCAGGCCCATGGTCTCCGAATCGATCGCGATAGTGCTGGCGCCGGCGAACACGCCGTCGGGCAGGTCGCCCTCGTGAACGAAATTGGCCAAGTCTCAGAAATCTCCGGCGAAGGTCCGCGCGCGAGACGCGTCCAACCACGCGCCCTTTATAGGCGCGCGTTACTTATACTCACGATGAACGGGATATCTATCCGCCCAGATTTCTGAATGTGGGAGGATTTTGGCGCCACCCCCGCTTCCTCTGAAGAAGCTGATAAGGGGTGGTGCCCAGGAGAGGACTCGAACCTCCACGACCTTTCGGTCACTGGCACCTGAAGCCAGCGCGTCTACCAATTCCGCCACCTGGGCCCGCTGCGCAACCGGCTAGGTCGCTGCGAGGCCGGGACGTTTAGGGAAAGCTTCTGACGCCGTCAACAGACAAAAATCGATAAAGCGCGATTTCATTGCGAAGCCGCTCGCAACCGTCTAATTCCCCCAATTATCGCGATGTGTGGCATCGCATGCGACGAGGATTGAAGATGCAGGGTCTGGTCACGGTGTTCGGCGGCTCCGGTTTCGTGGGCGGTCAGGTCGTGCGGGCGCTCGCCAAGGCGGGCCATCGGGTGCGGGTGGCCGTGCGCCAGCCGAACTTGGCCTATCGCATGCGCATGCTGGGCGACGTCGGCCAGATCGAGGTCTTCCAGGCCAATGTCCGCAATCCGGCCTCGGTGGCCCGGGCGCTGGACGGCGCCGAGGCCTGCGTGAACTTGGTGGGCGTGCTCTGGGAGAGCGGCCGCCAGAAGTTCCAGTCGCTGCACGTCCAGTCGGCCAAGACCGTCGCCGAGGCCGCCGCCCGCGCCGGCGTCAAGCATCTGGTCCATGTCAGCGCCCTGGGCGCCAAGGCCGATTCGACCTCGAAATACTTCCGCACCAAGGCGGACGGCGAGGTCGCCGTGCGCGAGGCCTTCCCGGGCGCGACCATCGTGCGTCCGTCGCTGGTGTTCGGCGTCGAGGACAAGTTCTTCAACAAGTTCGCCCAGATCGCCGCCTTGGCGCCGGTCGTGCCGCTGGTCGGCGGCGACACCCGCATCCAGCCGGTCTTCGTCGCGGACGTCGCCGCGGTGATCGCCAAGGCCGTGGCCAGCCCGGCCGCCGTCGGCGTGACCTACGAACTGGGCGGCCCGACCGTCTACACGATGCGCGAGATCCAGCAGCTGATCCTGACCGAGACCGGCCGCGCCAAGCCGCTGGTCGCCCTGCCCTGGCCGATCGCCTCGCTGCTGGGCTCGCTGGGCGACCTGCAAGGCTCGATCATCCCGTGGACCCCGCCGGTGACGTCCGACCAGGTCGAGATGCTGAAGACCGACAACGTCGCCGACGGCGGCCTGCCGGGCCTGGCCGAGGCCGGCGTGATCGGCACGGCGGTCGAGGCCGTGGTCCCGACCTACCTCTACCGCTACCGCAAGGGCGGCCAGTACGCCGAGACCCCGGCGGGCGCGTTCTAAGGCGTCACAGCCGACCGAAACGAAGAAGGGCGGACGCCGCGCGGCGCCCGCCCTTTTTGTTTTCGGCTTTCTCGCCGCCGGCTCGACCTAGTGGTGCAGGTAAAGCACCGCCAGGCCGCCCAGGCCCACGACGATCCGCCACCAGGCGAACGGCGCGAAGCCGCGCTTGCCGATGAAGTCCAGCATGTACTTCACGACCACCAGGCCCGACAGGAACGACACGACGAAGCCGATGCCGACGATGCCGATATGACCGGCGTCCAGGGCGTCGCGGTTCTTGTAGACGTCCAGCACGAAGGCCCCGACCATGATCGGGATGGCCATGAAGAAGCTGAACTCGGCCGCCGCCCGGCGCTCGATGCCGAACAGCATGGAGCCGACGATGGTCGAGCCCGAACGCGAGACGCCCGGGATCAACGACAGGCACTGGAACAGGCCGACGATCAGCACCTTGTGCAGCGGAAGATCGAAGGCGTCGTGATCGACGGCCGGCGGGGCCTTCTTGTCGATGAACAGCAGGATGATCCCCCCGATCAGCAGCGACCAGCAGATGATCAGCGGGCTCTCGAACAGGAACTTCTTGATCACGTCGTGCAGCAGCAGGCCCGCCGCGAAGGCCGGGATCACCGCCACGATGACGCTGAGCGCGAACCGGCGCGCCTCCGGCCTGGTCGGCAGGCCGATCAGCACCGCCCACAGCTTCTGGAAGTAGAGGGCGACCACGGCCAGGATCGCGCCCAGCTGGATCAGCACGATGAAGGTGTCCCAGGACGGGTCCGTCAGGCCCATCAGCGTCTTGGTCAGCAGAAGGTGGCCGGTGGAGGAGACGGGAATGAACTCCGTCAGACCCTCGACCAGACCCAGAATGATCGCGCTCAGCCAGTCAGGCATTTTCTCGGCTCCAAACCCGGCCCTGGCGTGCGCCCGACACGGTAAATAGGGGGTAAATCCACAAAGTGGACCATTTATCGCCCCTCTTGCGATTCGATCTCAAAGACCCCGCCCGAAACAGGGATATATAAGTCCATTATTTTGACCAACACATTCTTCTTGCCCTGAAGAGTCCGTATGAGGCCCGCCTGAGCAATTTTTCTCCCATGGGAGAGACGGGGAAAGTCGCATGGTCGAACGCATGCTGAAATTCATCTCGGTGGCCCGCAAGACGCCTGAAAAGCGTGCGGCGGCTGAGCGCGCCGGCGACTTCCACGAGATCTACGCCGACTTCATCGACGCGAAGGCGACCGAGCAGGCCTCGCGTTGCTCGCAATGCGGCGTGCCGTTCTGCCAAACCCATTGTCCGCTGCACAACAACATCCCCGACTGGCTGCGCATGACGGCCGAGGGCCGCCTGGAAGAAGCCTACGCCCTGTCGCAGGCGACCAATTCCATGCCGGAAGTCTGCGGCAGGATCTGCCCCCAGGACCGCCTGTGCGAAGGCAACTGCGTTATCGAGCAATCCGGTCACGGGACCGTGACGATCGGCTCGGTCGAACGCTACCTGACCGACAAGGCCTGGGAAAACGGCTGGGTGAAGCCGCTGGTCGCCGGTGAGGCGCGCGGCCAGTCGGTCGGCGTCGTCGGCGCGGGCCCCGCGGGGCTGGCCGCCGCCGAGAAGCTGCGCGAAGCCGGCTATGCCGTCACCGTCTATGACCGCCACGACCGCGCCGGCGGCCTGCTGATCTACGGCATCCCCGGCTTCAAGCTGGAGAAGGACGTCGTCGAGCGCCGCACCCAGCGCCTGGCCGACGGCGGCGTCGAGTTCAAGCTGGGCTTCGAGGTCGGCAAGGACGCCACCCTGGAAGACCTGCGCGCCAAGCACGACGCGGTGCTGATCGCCGTCGGCGTCTACGCCGCGCGCGACCTGTCCGTCCCGGGCGGCGGCAGCAAGGGCGTGGTGGCCTCGCTGGACTATCTGATCGCCTCCAACCGCCAGGACCTGGGCGACACGGTGCCGGAAATCGAATCCGGCGAGCTGAACGCCGACGGCAAGGACGTGGTCGTGGTCGGCGGCGGCGACACCGCCATGGACTGCGTGCGCACGGCCATCCGCCAGGGCGCCAAGTCGGTCACCTGTCTCTATCGCCGCGACAAGGCCAACATGCCGGGCTCGATGCGCGAAGTCGCGAACGCGGAAGAAGAAGGCGTCACCTTCGAATGGCTGGCCGCCCCGCGCGCTCTGTCGGGCGAGGCCGAAGCCGTCTCGGGCGTACGCGCCATCCGCATGCGCCTGGGCGCCCCAGACGCCTCGGGCCGCCAGAGCCCCGAGGAGATCCCCGGCGGCGACTTCGACCGCCCGGCCCAGCTGGTCGTCAAGGCCCTGGGCTTCGAGCCCGAGAACCTGCCGCAGCAGTGGTCGGCCCCGGACCTGAAGGTGACCCGCTGGGGCACCGTCAAGGCCGACGTCCGTAACCAGATGACCAATCTCGACGGCGTGTTCGCCGCCGGCGACATCGTGCGCGGCGCTTCGCTCGTCGTCTGGGCGATCAAGGACGGCCGCGACGCCGCCGACGCCATCCACCGTTACCTGCAGGCCAAGGTCGGCGCGCCCGCGCTGATCGCGGCGGAATAAGAAAGAGGAGCCCAAGACCATGAGCGAGATGGACCTCTATCTGAAGAACCGCCAGGCGCTGATCGACGGCCACGCCTATGACCCGACCACCGAGCGCGACGCCTGCGGCGTCGGCCTGGTCTGCGCCATCGACGGCCAGCCGCGCCGCGAAGTCGTCGAACTGGCCATCAAGGCCCTGAAGGCCCTCTGGCACCGGGGCGCGGTCGACGCCGACGGCAAGACCGGCGACGGCGCCGGCGTGCTGGTTTCGGTCCCGCAGGACTTCTTCGTCGACCAGGTGCGCCGCACCGGCCACGCCCTGCGTTCGGGCCCGGTCGCCGTCGGCCAGATCTTCCTGCCGCGCACCGACCTGGGCGCCCAGGAAGCCTGCCGCACGATCGTGGAAGCGGAAGCCCTGCGCTTCGGCTTCTACATCTATGGCTGGCGCCAGGTGCCGGTCGACACCTCGGTGATCGGCGAGAAGGCCAACGCCACGCGTCCGGAAATCGAGCAGATCATGCTGGCCGGTCCCGCCGGCCTGGAAGGCGAGGCGCTGGAGCGCGCCCTGTTCCTGTGCCGCAAGCGCATCGAAAAGCGCGTCCACAGCCAGAACATCAGCGACTTCTACATCTGCTCGTTCTCGGCCAAGTCGCTGATCTACAAGGGCATGTTCCTCGCCGAGCATATCGACGAGTTCTATCCCGACCTGAAGGACGAGCGTTTCGCCGCCGCCGTGGCGATCTTCCACCAGCGCTACTCGACCAACACCTTCCCGCAGTGGCGCCTGGCCCAGCCCTTCCGGATGCTCGCCCACAACGGCGAGATCAATACCATCAAGGGCAACGTCAACTGGATGAAGTCCCACGAAATCAAGATGGCCGCCCAGGCCTTCGGCGAGTTCGGGGACGACGTGAAGCCGGTGATCCAGCCGGGTGGTTCGGACAGCGCCAACCTCGACAACACCTTCGAGGTGCTGGTGCGCGCCGGCCGCGACGCGCCGATGGCCAAGGCCCTGCTGGTGCCGGAAGCCAGCAACCCGAAGATGAAGGACGCCCACAAGGCGCTCTATTCGTACTGCAACGCCGTGATGGAGCCGTGGGACGGTCCGGCCGCCCTGTGCGCTACCGACGGCCGCTGGGTCGTGGCCGGCAAGGACCGCTCGGGCCTGCGCCCGCTGCGCGTCGCCTACACCGACGACGGCCTGGTGATCATGGGCTCGGAAGCGGGCATGTGCGGCGTCGAGGAAAGCCGCATCACCCGCAAGCTGGCGATCTCGCCGGGCCGCATGCTGGCCATCGACCTGGCCGAGGGCCGTCTCTACGACGAGGACTCGATCATCGACGAACTGGCCGGCCGCCACCCCTATACGGACTGGCTGGGCAACATGGTCGATCTCGAAAAGGAGATCGGCCCGGGCCCCGAGCCGCGCAAGTACGGCCGTGAAGAGCTGACCCGCCGCCAGGCCGCCGCCGGCTATTCGCTGGAAGACCTGGAAATGATCCTCGCCCCCATGGTCGAGGACGGCAAGGAAGCCGTCGGCTCGATGGGCGACGACACTCCGCTGGCCGTGCTGTCGGAGAAGTATCGTCCGCTCAGCCACTATTTCCGCCAGAACTTCAGCCAGGTGACCAACCCGCCGATCGACCCCCTGCGGGAGACCGGCGTCATGAGCCTGAAGACCCGCTTCAAGAACCTGGGCAACATCCTGGCCCAGGACGCGGCCCAGGCGGACGTCTACGTGCTGGAAAGCCCCGTGCTGACCACCGGCATGTACGAGCGCGTGCGCGGCCTGCTGGGCGAGAAGAACGTCGCGGTCATCGACTGCACCATGCCTCTACCGGCTGAGGAAGCCCGGGGGGGCGACGCCCTGCGCGCCAACCTGGATCGCATCCGGGCCGAGGCCGAGGACGCCGTCCTGCGCGGCTGCGGCGCCATCGTCCTGACCGACGAGGCCAGCGACGCCGACCGCGTCGCCCTGCCGATGATCCTGGCCACCGGCGGCGTCCATGCCCACCTGGTCGCCAAGGGCCTGCGCTCGTACGTCTCGATCATCGTCCGCTCGGCCGAGTGCCTGGACACGCACTATTTCGCGGTGCTGGTCGGCGTCGGCGCGACGGCGGTCAACGCCTATCTCGCCCAGGAGAGCTTCCAGGACCGCCTGGAGCGCGGCCTGATCGGCGACAAGTCGCTGAAGGATGTCTGCCTGAACTTCAAGGGCGCCATCGAGGGCGGCCTGCTGAAGATCATCTCCAAGATGGGCATCAGCGTCATCAGCTCGTACCGCGGCGGCTACAACTTCGAAGCCGTCGGCCTGTCGCGCGCCCTGGCCGCCGAATTCTTCCCCGGCATGCCCTCGCGCATCTCGGGCATCGGCCTGGCCGGCATCGAGAGCAAGACGGTCGAGCTGCACCGCAAGGCCTGGGGTCTGAACGCGGTGACCCTGCCGGTCGGCGGCCTGTACAAGGCCCGTCGCTCGGGCGAGGCCCACGCCTTCGAAGCGCGCCTGATGCACACCCTGCAGTCGGCCTGCGACACCGGCGACTACGAGCTCTATCGCCGCTGGAGCAACGGCCTGCGCACGCAGAAGCCGATCCAGCTGCGCGACCTGCTCGACTGGCGCTCGGACCGCAACCCGATCGCCACCGACGACGTCGAGAGCGTCAACGAGATCCGCAAGCGCTTCGTGACGCCCGGCATGAGCCTGGGGGCCCTCAGCCCCGAGGCCCACGGCGCCCTGAACATCGCCATGAACCGCATCGGCGCCCGCTCGGTCTCGGGCGAGGGCGGCGAGGACAGCGCGCGCTACAAGCCGCTGCCCAACGGCGACAACCCCAACAGCGCCATCAAGCAGGTGGCCTCGGGTCGCTTCGGCGTCACCGCCGAGTACCTGAACCAGTGCGTCGAGCTGGAGATCAAGGTCGCCCAGGGCGCCAAGCCCGGCGAGGGCGGTCAGCTGCCCGGCTTCAAGGTCACCGAGATGATCGCCCGCCTGCGTCACTCGACGCCCGGCGTGATGCTGATCAGCCCGCCGCCGCACCACGACATCTACTCGATCGAGGACCTGGCTCAGCTCATCTACGACCTGAAGCAGATCAACCCGGTCGCGCGCGTCACGGTGAAGCTGGTCGCGGCCACCGGCATCGGCGCCATCGCCGCTGGCGTGGCCAAGGCGAAGGCGGACGTGATCCTGGTCGCCGGCGGCGTCGGCGGCACGGGCGCCTCGCCCCAGACCTCGGTGAAGTACGCCGGCGGTCCGTGGGAGATGGGCCTGTCGGAAGCCAACCAGGTGCTGACCCTGAACAACCTGCGCTCGTCGGTCGTCCTGCGGGCCGACGGCGGCATGCGCACCGGTCGTGACATCGTCATCGCCGCCATGATGGGCGCCGAGGAGTTCGGCATCGGCACCGCCTCGCTGGTGGCGATGGGCTGCATCATGGTCCGCCAGTGCCACTCCAACACCTGCCCGGTCGGCGTCTGCACCCAGGACGAGGCCCTGCGCGCCAAGTTCACCGGCACGCCCGACAAGGTCATCAACCTCTTCACGTTCATCGCCGAAGAGGTCCGCGAGATCCTGGCCGGCCTGGGCTTCAAGAGCCTGCAGGAAATCGTCGGCCGCACCGACCTGCTCGCGCAGGTCAGCCGCGGTGGCGAGCACCTGGACGACCTCGACCTGAACCCGCTGCTGGTCCGCGCCGATCCGGGCGCGAACAAGCCGTACTGCACGGTCGAGGGCCGCAACGCGGTGCCGGACACGCTGGACGCCCAGATCGTCCGCGACGCCGCGCCGCTGCTGGAACGCGGCGAGAAGATGCAGCTGACCTACACGGTCCGCAGCACCGCCCGCACCATCGGCACGCGCACGTCCAGCCATATCGTCCGCAAGTTCGGCATGAAGGGCCTGCCCTCGGGCCACCTGACCGTCCAGCTGAGGGGCTCGGCCGGCCAGAGCCTGGGCGCCTTCGCGGTCCAGGGCCTGCGCATCGAGCTGACCGGCGAGGCCAACGACTATGTCGGCAAGGGCCTGTCGGGCGCGACCATCGTGATCAAGCCTGCGCGCGGCCTGGCCGCTCCGGAGACCAACGCCCTGATCGGCAACACCGTGCTGTTCGGCGCCACCTCGGGCCGGCTGTTCGCGGCCGGTCAGGCCGGTGAGCGCTTCGCGGTCCGCAACTCGGGCGCCACCACGGTGGTCGAGGGCTGCGGCGCCAACGGCTGCGAGTACATGACGGGCGGCCAGGTGGTGATCCTGGGCTCGACGGGCGGCAACTTCGGCGCGGGCATGACCGGCGGCATGGCCTTCGTGCTCGACCAGCACGACCGCTTCCAGGACAACATCAACCCGGACAGCATCGTCGTGCAGCGCCTGGCCTCGCCCTACTGGGAAGGCGTGCTGCGTTCGCTGATCGCCGAGCACGCGCGCGAGACCGACTCGGTCTTCGCCGCGACCCTGCTGCGCGACTGGGACCGCGTGCGCGATCAGTTCTGGCAGGTCTGTCCGAAGGAAATGCTCACCCGCCTGCCCCAGCCGCTGGCGGCCGAGGAAGCGGTGCACGAACGGGCCTGATCGTCCTGAGCACCTGAAGCGTGAGACCGCCGCGAGAGCCCAGCCTTTCGCGGCGGTTTTCGTTTCAGGCCGCCGCCTTGGCCTCCAGCACCTTGAACGTCGCGCGCGCCCGGGCCACCGGCGTCCCGTCGGCGCGCACCGTCGCCTCGGCGAAACAGATCGAGCGACCCAGCTTGACGAAGTCGGTGTCGAACTCGAGCCATTGGCCCAGCTTCGCCGAGCCCAGATAGTCCAGGGTCAGGGACACGGTGACGAGGCCGCCGGCCGGCTGGCGGGCGTTGGCCAGGTTGACGCCCAGCGACAGGCCCATGGCGTTGTCGGCCATCGCGGCCAGGAAGCCGCCGTGCGGCATGCTTCGCGAATTGCAGTGCTCGGGCCGGACCCGGACGCCCAGCACCAGCCGGTCCGTCGCCTGGCGAGCATAGAGCGGCTCCCAGGGCTCGGTGACCGGGCTCTTGCGCGTGTGAGGCAGGAAGCCCTCGGGGAGGATGTCGTCCATGCTCGGCTCATCAGATTTCAAACGATTGTTTTAATCTAGCATGGATCACCCTCTTGCGCGAGGGACGTGGCCAAGACGTTATGGCCGGGGCTGAACGAACGGAGCCGCTCGACATTCCATGTCCATGCGCGCCTTCGCCCACCTCCTCGACCGGCTGTCCCTGACCAGCTCGCGCAACGCCAAGCTGACCCTGATCGAGGACCATCTGCGCCAGACGCCGGACCCCGATCGCGGCTACGCCCTGGCGGCCTTGACCGGAGCCCTGTCGTTCAACGCGGCCAAGCCGGCCTTCATCCGCAAGGCGGTCGAGGCGCGGATGGACGCCCAGCTGTTCGCCCGGTCCTACGACTATGTCGGCGACCTGGCCGAGACCGTCGCTTTGGTCTGGCCGACCAGGCCCGGCGCAAACCGCCCGCCGGAACTGTCCGAAGTGATCGAAGCCCTGCGCTCGGCCTCGCGGGCCGAGGTCCAGCGGCTGATCGAGGGCTGGCTGGACGCCCTGGACCCGGATGGCCGCTGGGCGCTCTTGAAGCTGATGACCGGCGGCCTGCGGGTGGGGGTGTCGTCACGCCTGGCCAAGCAGGCCTGCGCCCATTTCGGCGGGGTCGAGATCGGCGAGATCGAGGAGGTCTGGCACGCGATGGCGCCGCCCTATGGCGACCTCTTCGCCTGGCTGGAGGGCCGCGCCGAACGGCCCTCGCCGGATGCGCCGGGCCGCTTCCGGCCGGTGATGCTGGCCCAGCCGATCGATGAGGCGGTCGACTTCGCCAAACTCGATCCCGCCGACTATGTCGCCGAGTGGAAGTGGGACGGCATCCGCGTCCAGGCGGTGTCCGAGCGCGGCGAGCGGCGGCTCTATACCCGCACCGGCGACGACATCTCGGCCAGCTTCCCCGACGTGGTCGAGGCGCTGGACTTCGAGGGGGCGATTGACGGCGAACTGCTGGTGCTGCGCGACGGGGCGCTGGCCCCGTTCGGCGACCTGCAGCAGCGGCTGAACCGCAAGACGGTGGACGGCAAGCAGCTGGCCAGCTTCCCGGCCGGCATTCGCGCCTACGACCTGATGCTGGATGGCGAGGAGGATGTCCGCGGCCTGCCCTTCATCGAGCGTCGCGCGCGGCTGGAAGCATTCGTCGGGCGGCTGAACACCCGCCGCATCGACCTGTCGCCGCTTCAACCCTTCGCGACCTGGGAAGAACTGGCCGCCCTGCGCCTGGACCCGCCCGAGGGCGACGCGCGCCTCTCCGAGGGCCTGATGCTGAAGCGCCGTGACAGCGTCTACGAACCCGGCCGCCCCAAGGGGCCGTGGTTCAAGTGGAAGCGCGACCCGCACCTGATCGACGCGGTCCTGATGTACGCCCAGCGCGGCCACGGCAAGCGCTCCAGCTTCTATTCCGACTACACCTTCGGCGTCTGGCGCGAGGACGAGGAGGGGCGGCGGTCGCTCACGCCGGTCGGCAAGGCCTATTTCGGCTTCACCGACGAGGAGCTGAAGCTGATCGACAAGTTCGTCCGCGACCACACCCTCGAGCGCTTCGGCCCCGTGCGGTCGGTGCGGGCCGACCTGGAGTTCGGCCTGGTGTTCGAGGTCGCCTTCGAGGGGCTGCAGCGCTCGAGCCGGCACAAGTCGGGCGTGGCCATGCGCTTCCCCCGCATCAACCGCATCCGCTGGGACAAGCCCTCGCGCGAGGCCGATGAGCTGAAGACCCTGGAAGCGATGCTCGACTAGTGCGCGGCCGCCGGAGCGGGGGCCGACGCGCCCGTCTGGAACAGCTTGCCCTTCTCGGTAGCCAGCACCATCAGGAGGCCCGCCACGCCGAAGCCCGTGAAGCCGAGGGTCAGGGGGATGGTCGTCCCGTCGTAGAGCTGGCCGATGAAGAAGCCGAACACGGCCCCGCCGATGGTGGTGACGAACCCCTGGATCGAGGCGGCGGCGCCGGCCACATGGCCCAGCGGCTCCATGGCGATGGCCCCGAAATTCGACATGACCAGGCCGAAGCAGAACATCATCGCCGCCTGCATCAGGCCGAAGGTCAGCAGGGTCTCATGCCCGGTCACGGCGACCACCGCGTGGGCGGCGGCCACGACGATGAAGCCGATCAGGGCCCAGTGCGAGACCTTGCGCATGCCCAGCTTCTCGACGATCCGCGAGTTCAGCAGCGACGAGACGGCCATGGTCCCGGCGATGGCGGCGAACACCAGCGGGAAGACGTCGCCCGCGTGCAGCACCTCGGCGAACACCTGCTGGGCGGAGTTCAGGAAGCCGAACAGTCCCGCCAGCACCAGGGTCGCGGCCAGGGTGTAGCCCATGGCGATGCGGTCGGTCAGGGCGGTCCTGAAGGCCGAGCTGACCCCGGCGACCGAGATCGGGATGCGGTCCTCCGGATGCTGGGTCTCGGGCAGCTTGATGGCGGCCCAGGCCATGACGATCAGGCCGAAGATCGACAGCACCCCGAAGATCCAGCGCCACGAGGCGACGAGCATGATCGCCATGCCCAGCGAGGGGGCGATGATCGGCGTCGCCAGGAAGACGATGAAGGCCAGCGACATCACCCGCGCCATCTGGCGGCCGGCATAGCAGTCGCGGACGATCGACACCGACAGCACCCGCGTCGAAGCCGCGCCCAGGCCGGTCAGGAAGCGGGCGATCAGCAGGGTCTCGAACGAAGTCGAGAACGCGCAGAGGGCGGCGAACACGGTGTAGAGCGAGAGGCCGACCATCAGCACCGGCTTGCGGCCATAGCGGTCGGCCAGCGAGCCATAGGCCAGCTGCGCCACGCCGAAGCCGAGGAGGTAGGCGGTGATCACCCATTGGCGGGCATTCGGATCACGGACGCCCAGCGCCTCGCCGATGTGCGGCAGGGCGGGCAGCATCGAATCGATGGCCAGGGCGTTGGTGGCCATCATCGCCGCGACCAGGGCGACGAACTGGCCAAAGCCCATGCCCGGATGCGGCGAGGGAGCGGTGTCGGACATGAATGGACTCGTGCGGGCTGACGCCCCGGCCACGAGACGTGTCGCGGGCGATATAGGACCCGATCACCGCCGCGCCAACCTCAGGACGGTCGCATCCGCGCCGAATATCCCTATATAGCCGCCACCCGGCGCGAAGCCTGCGACCTCGAGATCGCGCACCGCCGGCTTCCGGAGCCCACATGACCCATAGTTCGCAACCCGGCGCGAGCCGTGGCCTCACCCTGGCCATGGCCGCGGCGACCGGGATCGCCGTCGCCAACCTCTACTACAGCCAGCCGATGCTGGGCCTGATGCTGCGCGACCTGCCCGGCGGCCTGACGGCGATGATCCCGACCGCCACCCAGGCCGGCTACGCGGCGGGCCTCTTCCTGCTTGTGCCGCTGGGCGATCTCGTCGAGCGGCGGCGGCTGATCGTCGTGCAGTTCCTGGCCCTGGCGCTGGCCCTGGTCGCCACCGCCCTGGCGCCGACGGCGGGGCTGATGATCCTGACCTCGCTGCTCTTGGGCGCGGCCGCGACGGTGGCCCAGCAGATCGTGCCGTTCGCCGCCCACCTGGCTTCGCCCGAGAAGCGCGGCGCCACGGTGGGGACGGTGATGGCCGGCCTGCTGTGCGGGATCCTGCTGAGTCGCACCCTGGCCGGCTTCGTCTCGGCCCATGCCGGCTGGCGGGCGATCTTCTGGCTGGCCGCGCCGGTGGCCCTGGCGGCCGGCGGCTGGATGGCCCTGAAGCTGCCGCGCAGCCGTCCGCAGGGCGGCCTGTCTTACATCTCCCTGATGATCTCGCTGGGCCGGCTGTGGTCCGAGTTCGGGTCGCTGCGCCTGGCCGTCGCCACCCAGGCCCTGCTGTTCGCGACCTTCACCGCCTTCTGGACGATCCTGGCCCTGCACCTGCAGAGCTATCACCTGGGCTCGGACGTCGCCGGCCTGTTCGGGGTGATCGGGGCCGTCGGCATCCTGGCCGCGCCCCTGGCCGGCCGCATCGCCGACAAGCGCGGCCCGCGCCCGATCATCGCCGCCGGCGCGGCCCTGGCGCTGGTCTCGTGGCTGCTCCTCGGCTTCTGGCCGGGCGTGGCGGGCCTGGTGGTCGGGGTGATCCTGCTGGACTTCGCGATCCAGAGCGTCCTCGTCTCCAACCAGCACATCGTCTACGCGCTGAAGCCCGAAGCCCGCGCCCGGCTGAACACCGTCTTCATGGGCGGCATGTTCGTGGGCGGCGCGATCGGCTCCGGCGTGGCCGTGGCCCTATGGAAGAGCGCCGGCTGGACCGGGGTCTGCGCCATGGGCATGGCCCTGACCGCCACGGCGACGGGGCTGCAGGTCGCGAACCTGCTGCGCCGTCGTCGGGCGCTGGCGGCGGCCCAGCCGTCGCCCCTCTAGCCGTTGAAGCTGCGGATCGCGTCGATGATCGTCTGCTGGTCGGCCTCGCCCAGATAGGGGTGCATCGGCAAGGCCAGCACGGTCTGCGCCTTGGCCTCGGTCACCGGAAGGCCGCCGGCGCCGCGCGGGAAGTGGGCGTACGGCGCCTGCACGTGCATCGGGACGGGATAGTAGACCGCCGTCGGGATCCCTTGCGTCTTCAGGTGCGCGGCCAGGCCGTCGCGGTTCTCGTGCTCGATCACGTACTGGGCCCAGACCGAGACGCCGCCGTCGATCACGGCCGGGGTCGAGATCACCGCGCCCTTCAGGCCCTGGGCATAGCGATCGGCCACGACCTGACGCAGGTCGATCTCCTCCTGGAAGATCGCCAGCTTCTCGATCAGGATCGCCGCTTGGATCGTGTCCAGGCGCGAGTTCATGCCGATGCGGGTGTTCAAGTACTTGGGGTCGTGGTCGAAGGTCTTGCCTTCCAGGTCCGGCCCCACGGCCTTGCCGTGGACGCGGTAGCTGTCCATCAGGTCCCACAGGGTGGCGTCATTGGTCAGCACCGCCCCGCCGTCGCCGTAGCAGCCCAGCGGCTTGGCCGGGAAGAAGCTGGTGGTGGCGACATCGGCCCAGTGCAGCGGGTGATGGCCATTCAGGGTGCAGCCAAAGCCCTGGGCGCTGTCGGAGATCAGCTTCAGGCCTTCGCGATCGCAGATGGCCTTGATGGCCGGATAGTCGGCGGGCTGGCCGAACAGGTCGACGGCGATCACCACCTTCGGGGTCAGGCGGCCCTCGGCCTTCACGGCGGCGATGGCGGCGTCCAGCCTGGCGGGATCCAGATTGTAGGTGTCCGGCAGCACGTCGACGAAAACCGGCGTGGCGTCGACCCACGGCACGACTTCCGGCGTCGCGGCGAAGGTGAAGGACGGGCAGAACACCGCATCGCCCCGGCCGACGCCCCAGGCCATCAGCGGCAGGGCGATGGCGTCGGTGCCGTTGGCGCAGGACAGGGCCAGCTTGGCCTGGCCGAACGCCGCCAGCTGCGCCTCGAACTCGCGAACCTGCGGGCCCATGACATAGGCGCCGCTGTCCAGCACCTTGCCGATCGCGGCGTCGATCTTGTCGCGGATCCGGCGCTGCTGCGCGGCGAGGTCGATGAAGGGCATGCTCATGGGCGCAGCCTCTAGTGCTCGTTCATGACGAATTCGAGCCAATTGATGTAACCGACTGTTTCCCTGGGCGCATCAGGCGAAGTGTTTGCGGTTCGCCGCCCGGATGCGCCCCCTAAAAGACGCTGAGCCTGCTCCGCAGGCTCAGAGGAAGCGGAACTGTCGCTTCATCCTATCGTTGACCAAGGCGCGCGGGGGCGCCTACGAGAGCCATATGCAGACCAAGCCTAGTATCGTTCCGGCGGATGCGTCCCTGCCGTCGCTCGCCAATGTGAAGGCCGACGAGACCATGCTCGGACATTTCCTGGACTGGCTGGGCAAGCTGGCCGTGAACCTGGTGGTCGCCGGCCTGATCCTGCTGGTCACCTTCTGGATCGCCGGCTGGGCCGCGCGGTTCATGCGCCGGACCCTGGCGCGGGTGCATCGCAACGCGCCCGACCCGACCCTGGAGAGCTTCGCCGCCTCGCTGGCCCGCTACGCCATCATCGCCGTCGGCCTGGTGGCGGTGTTGCAGCAGCTGGGCGTGCAGGCGACCTCGATCATCGCGGTGCTGGGCGCGGCCTCTCTGGCCATCGGCCTCGCCTTGCAAGGCGCTCTTTCCAACGTGGCGGCCGGGGTGATGATCCTGCTGTTCCGCCCCTACAAGGTCGGCGACGTGATCGAGACCTCGACCCGCAACGGCACGGTGAAGTCGCTGGACCTCCTGTTCACCGAGATCGCCACCCCCGACAACGTCAAGGTGATGATTCCCAACAGCAAGGTGTTCGGGGACGTGATCCTGAACTACTCGTCCCACCGCAACCGGCGCGTGGACGTGCTGTTCAAGGTTCCGCTGAAGACCGACCTGGTGGCGGCCCTCAAGCGCCTGCGCGAGCGGGCCGAGAACGATCCGCGCATCCGCAAGGACCCGGCCCCGATGATCGAGGTCACCGACCTGTCGGAAGTCTACGCCCAGGCCGCGATCCGCGTCTGGGTGGCGGCGGCCGACTTCGGTCCGGTGAAGACCGACCTGATGCTGAGCGCCCACCTGCTGGCCGAGGACCCGGCCCGCACCGACCTGCCGCCGCCGCGTCCGTCCAAGGCGGTCGATCCCTCGCCGACCATGCCGGGCGAGGGCGAGCACCATCACCTGCTCAGCCTGATAAAGCCGCGTCGAGGTCGGAAATCAGGTCCCGCGTCGACTCGATCCCGACCGAAAGCCGAATAAGGCCATCTGAGATGCCCAGCGCGGCGCGCTGATCGGCCGGAATGGAAGCGTGGGTCATGATCGCCGGATGCTCGATCAGGCTCTCGACCCCGCCCAGGCTCTCGGCCAGCGTGAAGAGACGCGTGCGCTCCAGCATCTTGCGGGCCGGCGCCAGGCCGCCCTTCACGTCGGCCGAGATGATGCCGCCGAAGCCGCCGACCATCTGGCGCCTGGCCAGGTCGTGCTGCGGATGGCTTTCCAGGCCCGGATAGATCACCCGCTCGATGGCCGGATGCTTCTCCAGCCAGCGGGCGATCTCCAGGGCGCTGTCGCAGGCGCGCTGCATGCGCAAGGCCAGGGTCTTGACGCCACGCAGGGCCAGGAAGCTGTCGAACGGTCCCAGCACGCCGCCGACGGCGTTCTGCAAAAACTTCATCTGCTCCGCGAGCGCGGCGTTATCGCCGACCACCGCCACCCCGGCAACGACGTCGGAGTGGCCGTTCAGGTACTTGGTCGCCGAGTGCATGACGACGTCGAAGCCCAGCTCCAGCGGCCGCTGGATGTAGGGACTGGCGAAGGTGTTGTCGGCGACGGTGATCAGGCCGCGCTTTTTCGCCAGGGCCGCGATGGCCGCCAGATCCGCCAGGCGCAGCATCGGGTTGGTCGGCGTCTCCACCCAGATCATCCGCGTCGCCGGGCTGATCGCCGCTTCGACGGCCGCAAGGTCGGCCATGTCCACGAAGCTGAAGGTCAGGCCGGCCGAGCGCTTCCTCACCTTGTCGAACAGCCGGAACGAACCGCCATAGAGGTCGTCGCTGGCGATCACGTGCGCGCCGCTGTCCAGCGTCTCCAGAATGGTCGAGGCCGCCGCCAGGCCCGAGGCGAAGGCGAACCCCGCCGTCCCGCTCTCCAGGTCGGCGATGCAGCGTTCGAAGGCGAAGCGGGTCGGGTTGTGGCTGCGGCTGTACTCGAAGCCCTTGTGCTCGCCCGGACTGGCCTGGGCGTAGGTCGAGGTGGCGTAGATCGGCACCATCACCGCGCCGGTGGTCGGGTCGTGGAACTGGCCGCCGTGGATGGTCCGCGTGGCGAAGTCCAGGCGGTTCTTGCCGAGGGTGTCGGTCATGCAGTCCCTCTAGGCGCTCAGGCGCAGGTGATTGATCAGGTCGACCCTGGTGATCACACCTAGGAACTCCTCGCCGTCCACGACAAGGGCCACCTCGTCGCGATCGAACACCTCGGGCAGGGCGTCGACCGGCTGATGGGCCTGCAAGGTGCGGATCTCGCGGGTCATGGCCTCGCCGACCGGAGTCTTGAAACGGCCCTCACGGTGCTCGTCATGGCCCTCGACCGCGGCCAGGATGTCGCTCTCGTCGAGGATGCCCACGAGGCGACCGCGATCGACGACCGGCAGCTGGCTGATGTCGGACGAGCGCATGCGGTTGTAGGCGGTCAGCAGGGTGTCGTCGGGCCCGATGGCGATGACCCCGCCCTCGGCGTAGCGCTTGGCGATCAGGTCGCGCAGGTCGCCGTGCAGTTCGCGATCGTCGAAGCCGTGGGCCGCCAGCCACAGGTCGTTGAACATCTTGGTCAGGTACTTCGACCCTGTGTCGCAGACCAGGGTCACCACCCGCTGCGGCCCGGTCTGCTCGCGGCAGTATTTCAGCGCCGCCGCCAGCAGGCAGCCCGAGGACGAGCCGGCCAGGATCCCCTCCTTGCGCAGCAGTTCGCGGGCCGTCTCGACGCTTTCGCGGTCGCTGACCGAATAGGCCTTGGCCACCAGGTCCATCTGGGCGTTGGCGGGGATGAAGTCCTCGCCGATGCCTTCGACCACCCAGGATCCAGCCTCGCCGAGGGTCCCGGTCTCGACATAGTCACGCAGGATCGAGCCGACCGGGTCGGCCAGCACCATCTTCGTCTTCGGCGAGTTCGCCCTCATGTAGCGGCCGACGCCGGTCAAGGTGCCGCCCGAGCCGACCCCGACGACGATGGCGTCGATGTCACCGTCCATCTGGGCCAGGATCTCGGGGCCCGTCGTGGTCTCATGCGCGTGCGGATTGGCCGGGTTCTCGAACTGGTTGGCGTAGAGCGCCCCGGGGATCGACTGGGCCAGGCTCTGGGCCATGTCCTGATAATATTCCGGATGGCCCTTGCCGACGTCGCTGCGGGTCAGGCGCACGTCCACGCCCATGGCTCGCAGGTGCAGGATCTTCTCCCGCGCCATCTTGTCGGGGACGACCAGGATCAGCTTGTAGCCCTTCAGCGTCGCCACCTGGGCCAGACCCAGGCCCGTATTGCCGGCCGTGGCCTCGATGATCGTGCCGCCGGGCTTCAGCCGGCCGTCGGCCTCGGCCGCCTCGATCATCGCCCGGGCGACGCGATCCTTGATCGAGCCGCCGGGGTTCTGGTTTTCGAGCTTCAGGAAGAGGCGGCAAGGACCGGTGTCCAGGTGCTTGACCTCGACCATCGGCGTGCGGCCGATGAGGTCGAGCGCAGAACCGGCGATCCCCGGCAGGCCGGATTTGGGGTCGTTCATGGCGCAGCTCCGCTGGCGGGTGAAACGATTTCCCCTAGCTAGGCGCCATTCGTGGAATAAGCAAAGAGGCCGCGAAGGGTCTCAGGCGGTTCCCGCCGCCAGCGACCATTCCTGGGCGAACTTGCGGCTGAGGCAGACGTCCTCGAAGACCACCTTGCGCAACTGGCCCAGCAGCTCGGGGGTATCGTGGACGATCACGAACGGGAAGCCGTTGGCCGAGAGGAAGCCGTGAAGGAATCGCGAGAAGCGGTCGGCCTCTTCCGGGCCGGCCAGGCGGACTTCGGTCTCGGCGGTCGACTCGGCCTTTTGGGGAACCATGTGCGTGGCCCTCTGTGGACGGACCAAGCTTTAACGCACGAACTCGCATTTGCGAACCAGCTTCGCCAATGCGAAATAAACTGTGATCACCTGATCGCCTCCCAGGCGAGCGCGAAACCCGCCCAGGAGCACGCAATCCCTTGCAGGATCGCTGAACTACAGGATGGACTGACCCGTCGAGGCCCAGTCCTTCAGGAACTGCTCCAGACCCTTGTCGGTCAGCGGATGCTTGTACAGGTCGACAAACACGGCCGGCGGGATGGTGACGACGTCCGCGCCGGTGATGGCGGCTTCCTTGACGTGGGCGGCGTTGCGCACCGACGCGGCCAGGATCTCGGTCTCGTAGCCGTAGTTGTCGTAGATCGTGCGGATGTCGCGGATCAGGTCCATGCCGTCGAAGCCGTAGTCGTCCAGGCGGCCGATGAACGGCGAGACGAACGTCGCGCCGGCCTTGGCGGCCAGCAGGGCCTGGGTCGGCGAGAAGCACAGGGTGACGTTGGTCTTGATCTCCTCGTCGGCGAAGGCGGCGCAGGCGATCAGGCCGTCACGAGTCAGCGGGATCTTCACGACGACGTTCGGGGCGATGGCGGCCAGCTTCTTGCCCTCGGCGATCATGGCGTCGGCCGTGGTGGCGGCCACCTCGGCGCTGATCGGACCCGGGCAGATGTCACAGATCTCGGCGATCACCTCCAGCATCGGACGGCCCGACTTGGCGATCAGGGTCGGGTTGGTGGTGACACCGTCGATCAGGCCGGTTGCGTTCAGGTCGGCGATGACCTTGGTGTCGGTGCTGTCGAGGAAGATCTGCATGGTCGCTCGCGCTGGATTTTCGGGAAAAGTTGGGCCTGGGTTTATCGCGGGCGGGCCCGCCGCGCCAGCGCTTAGGCCTGCAAACCGGCCGCCGCGAGCCGATCGGCCGTCCGCTCGACCGCCACGCGCCAGGGCTCGGGGGTGAAGCCGAACACCGCCTGCAGCTTGCCGGTGTCCAGCGGGGTACGCGGCGGACGCGGAGCCGGCTCGGCGAAGGCGGCCTGGGTGGTCGCCTCGACGCGGGCCCTGGTCAGCGGATCGCGCGCGATCGCGGCCGTGGCGAAGTCGAAGCGGCTGGCCTCGCCGGCATTGGCGAAGTGGAACAGGCCGAAGACCGGATCCCCGGCCGGCGCGGCGGCCCAGCGCGGCGCGGTGGCGATCAGGAAATCGGCCAGGGCCTCGCCGTCGGTCGGCGTGCCGAACTGGTCAGCTACCACCTTCAGCACCTCGCGCTCGCGGGCCAGGCGCAGCATGAAGCTGACATAGTTGCGGCCATAGCGGGAAAAGACCCACGAGATCCGCAGCACCACTGTGCGGGGAAGGGCCAGAACCGCCTGCTCACCGGCCAGCTTGGAGCGGCCATAGACATTGATCGGCGCGGCGATGTCCGTCTCGACATAGGGCCGGTCGGTCAGCCCGTCGAACACCGCGTCGGTCGACAGATGGACGAATGGCAGATCGCGCTCAGCGCAGGCCCCGGCCATCGCCCCCGGCGCGGTCGCATTGACGGCGAAGGCCTCGTCGGGCCGCGCCTCGGCCGGATCGACATGGGTGAAGGCGGCGGCGTTGAGGACGAGGTCGCAGTCGGCGGCCAGGATGGCGGCGCGGATCGCCTCGAGGTTCTCCAGATCGCAGTCGGCGCGCGACAGGGCGACGACGTCCACGCCGTCGCGGGCAGCGGCCTGAACGGCGGTGGCGACCTGGCCGGTCTTGCCGAACTGCAGGATCCTCATGTCGGCCCGTCTTACTTGAGAGCCGGAACCCGATCGCCGAGCACCTGGCCGACGAAGGTCCGCAGGTTGCCGCCCTTGAACAGATAGCCCGGCAGGCCCGCCCGATTGCCGGCTTCGACGTCGATGTGGCGGTCGCCGATAATCACGGCCTCTTGCGGCTGCAGGTTCCAGTCCGCCAGGCCACGCAGGACCATGCCGGGATTGGGCTTGCGGTCCGGATGGTCTGCAACGCGGAACGCTTCGATGACCGCGCTCTCGTGGTAGGGCGAGTGGTAGAAGGCGTCGATCCGGCCACCTACCTCGTCCAGCTGCGCCTGCATGGCGGCGTGGAACCGGTCCATCGCCAGCTCGTCGAAATAGCCCCGGCCGATGCCCGACTGGTTGGTGACGACCAGCACCTTCAGCCCCGCCGCGGTCATCGCCGCCACGGCCTCGCGGGCCCCGTCGATCCAGTCCAGCTTGGCCGGGTCGAACACATAGCCGTGGTCGATGTTCAGCACGCCGTCCCGATCCAGGAACACGGCCTTCAACGGAGGGAGAGCGGCGGCGTCGGTCATGGCCTGAGCACTACTCCCAGCGGCGCCGAATCGCCAGACCGACGTCTTGGCCTGGACACACGATAAGCTCTAGAAGGGGTTGCCTTTGGGGAACCTGCTTCGATGACCAACGCCTTCGCCGACGCCGCCCGCCTGCGCGACCGCCTCAAGACCTGGGCCAACGAGGCCGCCTATCCGATGTGGTGGGAGACGGGGGCCGATCACAAGACGGGCGGCTTCTTCGAGAAGCTGGACCTGGAAGGCGCGCCGGTCGACGGCCCGCGCCGCGGCCGAGTGCTGCCGCGCCAGATCTATTCCTATTCGGTCGCCGGCGATCTCGGCTGGACCGGCCCCTGGCGCGAGGCGGTCGAGCATGGCCTGTCCTTCTATCTGTCACACTATCGCCGGCCGGATGGCCTGTTCCGCGCCCTGGTCGGCCCCGACGGCGCAAGCCTGGACGACACGGCCGCGCTCTACGACCAAGCGTTTTCCATGTTCGCCGCCGCCGCCGTGGCCCGCGTCGCGCCGGAACGCGCGACCGAGATGCGCGCCCTGGCCGCCGAGGTGCGCGGCAAGCTGATCGCTGAGCGCAAGCATCCGCAAGGCGGCTTCTACCTGACCGCGCCGCCCAGCACGCCGCAGGGCTCCAACGAGCACATGCACCTGTTGGAGGCCTGCCTGGCCTGGGCGGAGATCGACAGCAATCCGGTCTGGCGCGCCCTGGCCGACGAGATCGCCGAACTGACCCTGTCGCGCTTCATCCAGGCGCAGAGCGGCATGCTGCGTGAGTTCTTCGACCTCGACTGGAATCCGGCGCCGGGACGCGAAGGCCGCATCTGCGAGCCGGGCCACCAGTTCGAATGGGGCTGGCTGCTGCTGCGCTGGGGCAAGCTGGCCGGCCGCGCCGACGCCACGGCCGCCGCGCTGCGGATGATCGAGGCCGGCGAGACCCACGGGATCAACGAAGACAACGGCGTGGCGATCAACGCCCTGCTCGACGACTTCTCGATCGACGACGCCAATGCCCGCCTGTGGCCGCAAACCGAGCGGATCAAGGCCGCCGTCCTCGCCGCTGAGATCACCGGCGAGGACAAGTACTGGGCGATGGCGGCGGCGGGCGCCGAGGGGCTGATGGCCTATCTGCGCACGCCCGTTCCCGGCCTCTGGCGCGACAAGATGCAGCCCAACGGCGACTTCATCGACGAGCCGGCCCCCGCCAGCTCGTTCTATCACATCGTCTGCGCCATCGTGGAGTTCGACCGCGCCGTCAGCGCGCATCCCGCCAAAGTGTAAGCGGTTTGGCGATCAGGATGCGCGCCAGCAAAGGGGCGCGGCCCAGGCCTAGCGCGGCTTCGTAACGAGCAGCGTCGCCGCGCCGATCGCCCGCGCCCGGACCTCGCCGTCCAGCGGGATGATCGCGCCGGCGGCGTAGACGTCGCCGTCCATCTCCAGGACGCCTTCGAGCAGCTGTACGGTCGAGTTGGGCAGGACGATGGTCTCGCCGGCCGGGGCGCGGCGCAGTTCGACGTCGAAGCCGTCGGTCGAGACCAGGATCTCGGTCCCGTTCGGGGCGGCGCTC
>Ga0209050_1001186_pt1 | contig 30634 bp, 12 predicted proteins | sample Araplavi_mTSA_r2_FD_184276 | JGI IMG/M metagenome (GOLD analysis project Ga0209050, IMG submission 184276) | Arabidopsis root microbial communities from North Carolina, USA - plate scrape MF_Cvi_mTSA_r2 (SPAdes) (version 2) | ecosystem: Host-associated > Plants > Roots > Endosphere | place: USA... | reverse complement strand
TGGCGCAAGCCTTGCCGACACCGGGCGAAGGGCGCGGCATGGGCGAACATCAATTGACCCTTGAGAGCGCCGCGCTACAGCGCCTGGGCGATTTCGCCCGCCAGCAAAAAATCACCCTCAACACCTTGCTGCAAGGCGCCTGGGGCCTGCTGTTGCAGCGCTACACCGGCCAATCCTGCGTGGCGTTCGGCGCCACCATGGCCGGACGCTCCGCGCCGCTGCCGGGCATCGAACAGCAATTGGGGCTGTTCATCAACACCTTGCCGATCATTGCCGCGCCGCCGGCAGGGCAGTCGGTGGCCCAGTGGCTCAATGACCTGCAAGCACTGAACCTGAGCCTGCGCGAGTTCGAACACGTGCCGCTGTACGACATCCAGGGCTGGGCCGGACAACAGGGGGCGTTGTTCGACAGCCTGCTGGTGTTCGAGAACTTCCCGGTGGCCGAAGCCCTCAAGCAAGGGGCGCCGGCGGGCCTGACCTTCGGCGCGCTGCGCAATCACGAAATCACCAGCTACCCGCTGACCCTCGGCATCGAAGTCGGCGCCACCCTGCGTCTGGATTTCAGCTTCGACCGCAGCCGGTTCAGCGCGGCGCAGATCAGCCAGTTGGGTGCCAGCCTGTTGCGGGTGCTGGAGCAATTCGTCGCACAGCCACAGCAGGCACTGGGCGCGGTCAGCCTGCTGGACCCCAAGGCCCAAGCAAAAGTGTTGGCGCATTCCCGTCCGCCTGCGCCGCAAATCGACAGCCCGTTGCTGGCCCATCAGCGTTTCGAGCAACAGGCGGCACGCACGCCCGATGCACTGGCGGTGATGGTCGGCGACGAGTGCCTGACCTACGCCCAGCTCAATGCGCAAGCCAACCAGCTCGCCCATCGCCTGCGCGCCCAGGGTGTGGCACCGGGGCAGCGGGTCGGCCTGTCGGTGCGACGCAATGCACAGATGATCGTCAGCCTGATGGCCATCCTCAAGTCCGGCGCCGGTTATGTGCCGCTCGATCCGGATTACCCGGCCGAGCGACTGGCCTACATGATCGAAGACAGCGGCATGGACCTGCTGTTGGCGCAACCGGGCTTGCTCACCGATGTAGCGCTGCCGCAAGGTTTGCCGCGCCTGGCGCTGGAGGCGAGCGTTGACGGTTACTCCACCGAAAACCCGGAAAACCTCGCCAGCGCCGAGGACCTCGCCTATCTGATCTACACCTCCGGTTCCACCGGACGCCCGAAAGGCGTGTGCCTGGCCCACGCCGCGCTGCGCGAGTTTTGCGTGATCGCGGCGGACTATTCACAACTCACAACGCAAGACCGTGTGCTGCAATTCGCCACCTTCAGCTTCGACGGCTTTGTCGAGCAGTGCTACCCGCCGCTGTGCGTGGGCGCGGCGCTGGTGATGCGCGGCGATGAGTTGTGGGACACCGACACGCTCTATCGGCAGATCATCGCGCACGGCGTGACCCTGGCCGACCTGCCGGCCGCCTACTGGTTCTTGCTGGCTCAAGAGTGGGCTGCGCAACCGCAGCGTGAGAAAGGGCGCTTGCGTCAGGTCCACGTCGGTGGCGAGGCCATGTCGCTGGAAGGCCTGAAGTTGTGGCATGCCGCCGGTCTGGGCGATGTGCGCCTGCTCAATACCTATGGGCCGACCGAAGCCACGGTCGTTTCCAGTACCCACGAATGCACCCTGGCCGATACCCGCAATCCCCTTGGCGTGCCGATTGGCCGCGCGCTGCCGGGGCGTGCGTTGTATGTGCTGGACAGCGAAGGCCACCTGCTGCCGACCGGTTGCGTCGGCGAGTTGTGCATCGGCGGTGACGCCGGCCTCGCCCAGCGCTATCACCAGCGTCCGGGTTTGAGCGCCGAGCGTTTCATTGCCGATCCGTTCTCCGCCACGCCCGGGGCACGGCTGTACCGCAGCGGCGACCTGGCGCGCTATCGCGAGGACGGTGCACTGGAATACCTGGGGCGTATCGATCACCAGGTGAAAATTCGCGGATTCCGCGTCGAACTGGGTGAGCTGGAGGCGCACCTGCAAGGCCTGCCGATGATCAGCGAAGCCGCAGTGCTGGTGCACGAAGGCGTCGGCGGCAAGCAGTTGATCGGCTACGTAGTGCCCGCCGCGGAGGAACAGCTGGACGCCGATGCGCGGCAACTCACCGACACCGTGCGCCGCGCCTTGGGCGAGCGCCTGCCGGTCTACATGCTGCCGACGCAACTGGTGGTGCTGGCCGCGTTGCCCCTCAACCGTAACGGCAAACTCGACCGCGCCGCATTGCCTGCCCCGCCAGTCTGGGAGGCGGCAACCGGTAGCGCACCGCAGGGGGCACTGGAAATCCAGCTGGCGCAGATCTGGCAGCAGGTGTTGCAGGTCAGTCGCGTCGACCGCGAGAACAGCTTCTTCGAATTGGGCGGGCACTCGTTGCTGGCGACGCAAATCGTCTCGCAGATCCGCCAGCGCATGGGCCTGTCGGTGAGCCTGCGCAGTCTGTTCGAACACCCGCGCCTTGAGGATTTCGCCGCTCAGGTGCAGGCGCTGCAACACCGCTGTGAACGCCCCGCGCTGGTGGCGGACACCTCTGGCGAACGCCAGCCGCTGTCCTTTGCCCAGCAGCGCCTGTGGTTCCTGTGGAACCTGGAGCCGGACAGCTCGATGTACAACATGCCGGGTGCCTTGCGCCTGCGCGGCGAGCTGAACCTCGACGCCCTGCGCCAGACCTTCGAAACCCTGGTGCAACGCCATGCGGTGTTGCGCACCACCTTCTACGAGGAAGACGGCCAGACCTGGCAGCGGGCACACCGGCAATTGCCGTTGAGCTTCGAGGCCGGCGATTTGCGGCATCTGCCGGAGCCGGACGTCGAGGCGCAACACCTGGCCCGCGAGGAAGTCGCGCGGCCATTCGACCTGCGCCACGGCCCATTGCTGCGGGTGCGGGTGCTGCGGGTCGCGGATGACCAGCATGTGCTGTTGCTGACGGTGCATCACATCGTCGCCGATGACTGGTCGTTCCGCGTGCTGATCAATGAATTCGTCACGCTGTATCCAACCCTCAACCGTGGCCAGACCCCGCAACTGCCGGCGCACAGCGTGCAGTACGCCGACTTCGCCAAATGGCAGCGCCAGTGGCTGGAGCAGGGCGGCGAGTTGCAACGCCAGCTCGACTACTGGCAGCAGCGCCTCGCCGAGCCGCAAGCGGTGCTGGAGTTGCCCGCCGATGGCGACCGGCGCACTGCGCAGGAAGGCGCCAGCGCGCATTTCACCTTCAGTGCCGAACTCAGCCAGCAGTTGCGCGACTTTGCCCAACAGCGCGATCTGTCGCTGTTCATGCTGCTGCTGGCCGGTTTCACCCTGGTGTTGCGCCAGCGTACCGAGGTTGCTCGGGTGCGCATCGGCACCGATATCGCCAACCGAAATCAAGCCGAGCTTGAAGAAATGGTCGGCTTCTTCGTTAACCAACTAGTACTGCAAGTGGAAGTCGATGCCGAGCAGCCGGCCGCGCAATTGCTGGAGGCCTGTCGCCGGGCGGTGCTGGAGGCTTCGGACCACCAGGACCTGCCGTTCGAGCGTCTGGTGGAAGCCTTGCGCTTGCCGCGCCGGGCCGGACGTTCGCCGCTGTTCGACATCAAGCTGATTTACCAGGAAGGCGTCGGTCGCTTGCCCTCGATGGATGGGTTGCACGTGGAGGATTTCCCGTCCGGGCGTCAGGCCGCCGAGATCGGGATGGTCGCTGCGTTCTACAACGACGTGCAGCACATCCACCTGAGCTTCGAGACACCGGCCGGCCAGTACCTGGCGAGCACGCTGGAATGTCTGTTCGAACAGATCCGCGCGGTGCTCGAGGCGTTGGTAGGCGCTGAGCCGTTGCAGGTCGGTGAGTTGCTGAACCTGGCCAGCGATGTCCAGCGCCGTGCCGAGGCGCGCTTGAACGAGCAACGCAAGGCCCTGCTCGGCGGTGCCATGGCGATCAAGCGCCGCTCGGCGAACCGGGGCGCGTCGACCGCGCAAACCGCAGCGGACTGATATAGGCGACGGCGTCCTTTAGCGCCGCCGTCAACATTTTCTGGAGGGGTTTATGACCGTTTCAACGACCAAGTCCATTCCCAAGATGGGTCGTGGTGCCCGCAAAAGCCTGTCCACCGATCCGACGCGGCTGGTGAGTTTTGCGCCGATGTTCGAAGGCCACAGCATGCCGCTGGTGTGCCGTCCGGCCGTGTCCGGGGTGAGCCTGGTGGAATGGGCGAGCCAGAATCGCGCGCTGATCGAAAGCAAGCTGCTGGAGCACGCGGTGATCCTGTTCCGTGGCTTCCAGGTGGCCGATATCGGCGAGTTCAACCGCTGCGTCGATGCGATTTCCGGCGGCGCGCTGGAGTACCTGTTCCGCGCCTCGCCACGCACCCAGATCACCGGTCAGTTCAAGATCTACAGCTCCACCGATTACCCGGCGCCGGAGAAAATCTTCCCGCACAACGAACACTCGTATTCGCCGGTGTTCCCGCGTCACCTGTATTTCTACTGCGACACCCCGTCGGCCACCGGCGGCGAAACTCCGTTCGGCGATACCCGCCGGATCCTCGCGCGGATCGACCCGGCGGTGCGCGAGGAGTTTGCCCGTAAACGCATCATGTACGTGCGCAACTACGGCGACGGCATGGGGCTGCCGTGGCAGACCGTGTTCCAGAGCGAGGACCGCGCAGAGGTCGAAGCCTACTGCGCCAAGATCGGTATCCAGGCCGAGTGGAAGTCCGGCAACCGCCTGCGCACCCGGCAGAACGGCCCGGCCATCGTGCGCCACCCGCTGACCGGCGAGCGCATCTGGTTCAACCACGGCACCTTCTTCAACGCGCTGACCCTGCCGGACAGCATCCGCGACAACCTGCTGCGTGAATTCGGCCCGCAAGACCTGCCGCAGAACACCTTCTTCGGTGACGGCTCGCCGATTCCCGACGACGTGATCCGTCACCTGCAAGGCATCTACCGCGAGGTGATGGTCGAGTTCGCCTGGGAGAAGGGCGACGTGGTCCTGCTCGACAACATCCTCAGCGTGCATGCGCGCAACGAATTCACCGGCTACAGAAAAATCCTCACGGCCATGGCCATCGCGCAGAAAAGCGCCGACCTGGATCAGGAATAAGGACACCCGACATGAACACCACCGCCCTCGAACCTTCGGTAGACGTCTTCCAGACTTCGGCCCAGCAGGCCTTTTATTTGCGCGTCCAGGAACTGGGCGCCCAGCCGCTGTTCGCTGCCCTGACATTGCCGGTCGCCAGGCCGGTGGATACCCGGGCGTTACGGGCGGCGCTGGAGACACTGGGCCAGCGTCACGAAACCCTGCGCACGGTGTACCGACGCTTGCCGGGCATGAAGTGGCCGGTGCAGAGCCTGTGCGAAGCGTTGCCACTGACAGTGCTGGGCGACCAGCCTTCGGTGGCCGAGGCCTTGAGCCGCAGCCGTGAAGTCTTGGTTGAAGATTCGAATCAAGTGCTGGTGGTGGCACAGGTCGAGGGCGAAGCAGGGCAATCCATCGTCACTCTGCTGACCCCGGCGTGCAGCTTCGACGAGGCCTCGCTGCGGGTGCTGTCGGCTGAACTCGCCAGTCTGTTGCGCGGCGAAACCCTGGTCGAAGACGAGGACGCGCTGCAATACCTGGACTACAGCGCCTGGCAGCAAGCGCTGCGCGAAGAAGACATCGGCCACCAGGGCGCCGCGTTCTGGCGCAACCTGCAACAGCAGTTCGCCGTGACCCACCGCTTGCCCTTCGAAAAAGCGCTCGATGTCACCTTGGTTCGTCGTCAGGCCACCTTGATTGACGCCCCTTGGTTGGCTGGCGTGCAACGGGCCGCTGTTCAAGCGGGCGTTGAGCCGGAGCAATTGGCGCTGTTGCTGTGGACCGCGTTCGTTGCACGCATCGGCCAACAGGAAAAACTGCTGATGGGCTGGCAGGTGGACGGTCGCAACGAGCAGACCGCCACCACCCTCGGCCGGTTCGCCCGGCGTCTGCCGGTGGCCTTCGAGCACGGTAACCAGCAGACACTGGCGCAAGCCTTGGCCACCTTTGCGGCCAGCGTTGAGCAGTCGTTGTCCTGGCTCGACTGCCTCAACGAGTTCGAACTGAGCGCCGAAGGCACCGCGCCGCTGCGTTACGGCTTCGTCTATCAAGCCGCCATTGAAGCCGGAATCGAGGTGGACGACGCCAACCCCGAAGTCCTGCGCCTGCGTGTCCAGGGCGAGCAGTTGCAGCTGTCGTGTCTCGACGGCGCGCTGCCAGAGTCGATGCTGGCCGAATGGCTGGAGCAGTTTGTCGAGTTCAGTCGTCAATTACTGGCATCACCCGAGCTGACCCTGGCTCAGGCAAATCTGCTCAATGCGGCACAACGGACCCGCCTGGTCGAGGGCTTCAACCCGCACGCCACCGGGCAGGCATTGCCGTGCCGTTTCCTGCAGGAATTGTTCAGCGAACAGGTGCGCCTGCATCCGCAACGCATCGCCCTGAGTATCAACGGTCAGCGCCTGACCTATGCCGAGCTGGATGCGCGCGCCAACCAGGTGGCCAATACCTTGCGCGCCCAAGGCGTGGCGGCGGATGAAATCGTCGCGGTCTATGGCCAGCGCTCGCTGGAAATCGTCATTGCCTTGTTGGGTACGCTCAAGGCCGGCGCTGCGTACTTGCCGCTGGACCCGAACTACCCGATCGAGCGCCTGGCGTTCATGCTCGCCGATACCGGCGCGCGCCAGGTGCTGGCCTGCCAACCGCTGCCGGACGCATTGCGTCATGAACAGATCATTTCCCTGATGCCGGAGGCCGACGTCTGGGCCGCCGCGCAAACCGAACCTGCGCCTCAGGGCGACAGCGCCAACCTGGCCTACGTCATCTACACCTCCGGCTCCACCGGCAAACCCAAGGGCGTGATGATCAGTCATGCCAACGCCGTGGCCTCGACCCTGGCGCGCACTGGGTTTTATCGCCAGCCGCTGCGCGCGTTCCTGATGCTCTCGTCGTTCTCCTTTGACAGTTCGGTGGCCGGGGTTTTCTGGGCGCTGGGGCAGGGCGCGACCCTGTGCCTGCCGGACGAGGACAGCTACAAGGATCCGGCCCGATTGGCCGAGTTGATCCAGCGCGAAGAGGTTTCCCACTACCTGACCTTGCCGTCCTACCACGCACAGATTCTCGAACACCTCGATCAGCAGACCCTGGCCTGCGTCATCGTTGCCGGCGAAGCCTGCAGCAACGCCCTGGTGCAGCGACATCGCGAGGCATTGCCGGGGGTGGCACTGGTCAACGAATACGGCCCGACCGAAGGCACCGTGTGGTGCTCGGCCTGGGAATTGCCGCTCGGTCAGGACGCCGACAGTATCCCGATCGGCCAGCCGATTGCCGGCATGCGCATTCACGTGCTCGGCCCGGACCTGCAACCGCTGGCTGTGGGCGTCGAGGGTGAACTCTACGTCGGCGGTGCCGGCATTGCCCGGGGCTACTTGCAGCGTGCCACGCTGACGGCTGAGCGCTTTGTCCCCGACCTGTTTGCAAAGGCGGCGGGCCAACGCCTGTACCGCACCGGTGACCTGGCGCGCTATCGCGCCGATGGCGTGCTGGAGTATCTGGGCCGGGTCGATCACCAGGTGAAAATCCGCGGCTTCCGCATCGAATTGGGCGAAATCGAAGCGGCCATGCGCAGCGCACCGGGCATCGAGGACGCTGCCGTCATCGCCCGGGAAACCCCGACCGGCCCGCAGTTGCTGGGCTTCGTGGTGTCCCCGGCCGACACCGCCGACATCCGCCTCAACGAACTGCGCAGCCATCTGGCCGAGGTGCTGCCCGAGCACATGCAGCCGTCGCGCTTGCAGGTGCTGGAACGTTTCCCGCTGATGCCCAACGGCAAGCTCAATCGCCAGGCCTTGCTCGATCTCGATGTTCGCCGCAGCGCTTTCGTCGCGCCGCGCAACGACCTGGAAAAAACCCTGGCGGCGATCTGGGCCGAAGCGCTGCACGTCGAGCGCGTCGGCGTGCACGACAGCTTCTTCGAACTCGGCGGGCACTCGCTGCTGGCCACGCGCATTCGCGCGCGGATTCAGGACGAACTGAACCTGGCGATCCCGCTCAAGCTGTTTTTCGACGGCGATACCCTGGAACGCCTGGCGGCGCAGATCGAGCAGTTCCGCCAGCAAAGTGAGCACCAGGAAAACGACGTAGACGCCCTCGAAGCGTTGTTCGACGAAGTGGATGAGGAACACGCGCGATGAGTGCTACACCGGACAGAATGATGACCCTGGCCCAGCGTTTCTGCGGCTTGAGCGCGGACGCCCGGCGTGCGTTGCAAGAAAAGATGCACGCTCAGGGGCTGACCCTGGAGTTGCTGCCGATCCCGCCACGGGACCGCGCCGTCGACACGCTGCCGGCGTCCTACGCGCAGCAGCGCTTGTGGTTCCTCTGGCAGATGCAGCCCCAGGCCATGGCCTACAACCTGACCGGTGCCTTCCGCCTCAGTGGCGAGCTGAACCGCGATGCATTGGCGCAGACCCTGGCGACCCTGGTGCAACGTCATGAGGTGTTGCGCACCACGTTCGTCTTCGACGAACAGCAAGTGCTGCAGCACATCCACCCGCAGATGGACACTCCGCTGGTCGAGGTCGCTGCCGCCGACGACAGCGAACTGCAACGCCAGATCGCCCTCAACGCCGAGCAGCCGTTCGACCTGCAGCACGGTCCGTTGATGCGCTGCCGCTTGATCCGCCTCGATGCCCGGCAACAAGTGCTGGTGTTGACCTTCCATCACATCGTCACCGATGGCGGCTCGCTGCCGATCCTGTTGCAGGAGTTCACCCAACTCTATGGACAACTCAGTGCAGGGCAGGCCGTGCAGCTAGCGGAACCGGGCATTCAATACGCCGACTTCGCCCGCTGGCAGCGCCTGTGGCTGGAGGCCGGCGAGGCCGATCGTCAGCTCGATTACTGGCGTGAACAGCTGGGCAATGAACACCCGCCACTGAACCTGCCGACCGACCGCCGTCGCCCGGCGATCCCGAGCCAGCAGGGCGCCAGCGTCGAGCTGAAAATTCCCGCTGCGTTGACCGCTCAACTGCGCGAGCTGGCCCGCCGCGAAGGCTGCACCCTGTTCATGCTGCTGATGGCGGCGTTGCAGACGCTGTTGCATCGCTACAGCGGCGAGCAGGACATCCGCGTCGGCGTGCCGATTGCCAACCGCACCCGCCAGGACGTGGAAAACCTGCTGGGCTTTTTCGTCAACACCCAGGTGCTGCGCAGCCAGCCCCGGGCCGACCAGCCGTTTGTGCAATTGCTGGCCGAGGTCAAGGCCGCAGCGCTCGGCGCGCAGGCTCATCAGGACCTGCCGTTCGAGCAACTGGTCGATGGCCTGGGCGTGGAACGCAGCCTGAGCCACACGCCGCTGTTCCAGGTGATGTTCAACCACCAGCGCGACAGTGGCGACCCGCAACGCTGGGACTTGCCGGGCCTGAGCGTCGAACCGCTGATCTGGGACGAAAAGACCACCAAGTTCGACCTGATGCTCGACACCGTCGAAAGCGACGAGGGCATCCACGGGTCGTTCGTCTACGCCACCGAACTGTTCGACGTTGCGACCATTGAGCGTCTCGGCCGACACTGGCTGAACCTGTTGCAGGCCATCTGCAGCGACCCAGGTGTGGCCTTGGCCGACCTGAGCATGCTCGACGCTGCCGAACAGCAGGCCACCTTGCTGGACTGGAATCGCAGCGCCGAAATCAACGTCGCTGAAGACGCGAATGCCCTGTGTGCCCATCAACTGATCGAAGCCCGGGCCGCTGCGCATCCGCACAACATTGCCGTGACCTGCGAGGGCATCACCCTCACTTACGCCGAACTGAACAGCCGCGCCAACCGCATCGCCCATCGTCTGCGCGAACGCGGGGTCGGCCCGGACGTGTTGGTGGGCATCGCCCTGGAACGCTCGCTGGAGATGATCGTCAGCCTGCTGGCGATCCTCAAGGCCGGTGGCGCCTATGTGCCGCTGGACCCGGATTACCCGCAGGATCGCCTGGCCTACATGCTCGCCGACAGCGGCACACGCCTGTTGCTGACTGACTCAGCCCTGATGCCGCGCCTGCCGTTGAACGAAAGCATTGAAGTGATCTGCCTCGATCACGCCAGCGACTGGCTCGAGGAGGCCAGCGCCGACAACCTGCCGAACCTGACCAGCCCGCAGAACCTGGCCTACGTCATCTACACCTCCGGCTCCACCGGCAAACCCAAGGGCACGCTGCTGCCCCACAGCAACCTGACCCGCCTGTTCAGCGCCACCGGGCACTGGTTCGGTTTCAATGGGGACGACGTCTGGAGCCTGTTCCATTCCTATGCCTTCGACTTTTCCGTATGGGAAATCTTTGGCGCGCTGTTCTACGGCGGCAAGCTGGTGGTGGTGCCGCACGCGGTCAGCCGCTCCCCGGAAGACTTCGCCCGCTTGCTCAGTGATGAGGGTGTCACGGTACTCAACCAGACCCCCTCGGCCTTCCGCCAGTTGATGCCGTTCGCCTGCGCCAACGCGCCGGGCATGGCCCTGCGTTACGTGGTGTTCGGTGGCGAGGCGCTGGACGTGGCCAGCCTGCGGCCGTGGTACGACGCTTTCGACGACCGGCAGCCGTTGCTGATCAACATGTACGGCATCACCGAAACCACGGTGCACGTGACCTACCGCCCGCTGTCCCGCGCTGACCTCGATGGCGCCAACAGCTCGCCGCTGGGCGAGCCGATCGCCGACCTGCGCTGGTACGTGCTCGACCCGCGCCTGAACCCGGTGGCCAAGGGCTGCGTCGGTGAGCTTTACGTCGGCGGTGCCGGTTTGGCCCGGGGTTATCACCAGCGTGCCGACCTGACGGCCACGCGCTTTGTGCCGGACCTGTTCGCCGCTGAGCCGGGCGCACGCCTGTATCGTACCGGCGACCTGGCGCGTTACTGCGCCGATGGCAGCATCGAGTACGCCGGGCGTATCGACCATCAAGTGAAGATCCGTGGCTTTCGCATCGAACTGGGGGAAATCCAGGACCGCCTGCAAAGCCACCCAGCCATCGAGCAGGCGCTGGTACTGGCGCCGCAGGTCAATGGCAGCCAGCAACTGGTGGCGTGGTTCACCGCGACCAACGACGACAAGGATTTGCGCCAGTCCCTGCGCGAACATTTGCAGGGCGGTCTGCCGGACTACATGGTGCCGGCGCACCTGATCAGACTCGACCACTGGCCGCTGACCAGCAACGGCAAGCTGGATCGCAACGCACTGCCCAAGCCTGATGCGGCGCTGGCGCAGCAGGCTTACACGGCGCCGATGGATGAGCTGCAAAGCGAGTTGGCGGCGATCTGGCAAGACGTGCTCAAGCTCGAGCGCGTAGGCATCGATGACAACTTCTTCGAGCTGGGCGGCGACTCGATCATCTCCATCCAGGTGGTCAGCCGCGCGCGTCAGGCCGGGATTCGCATCACCCCGCGCGACCTGTTCCAGCACCAGACCGTGCAGGGTCTGGCGAAGGTCGCCGTGCGCAGCGCCGGGCTGGTCATCGATCAGGGGCCGGTGCGCGGTGACGTATTGCTGACGCCGATCCAGCACTGGTTCTTCGAACAAACCATCGAAGCCCGTCATCACTGGAACCAGTCGGTATTGCTGGAACTGCGCGAGCCGCTCGACAGCGGCTGCCTGCAACAGGCGCTGGCGGCGTTGCTGGAACATCACGATGCATTGCGCCTGCGCTTGCGTCAGGTCGATGGTGTCTGGCAACAGGCACAAGCCGAGCAGTGGAGCCGCGCCGATGTACTTTGGCAGCGCCAAGCCGCCGATGCCGATGAACTGCTTGAACTGTGCAATGCCGCACAGGCGAGCCTGAACCTGCAGGACGGCCCGCTGCTGCGTGCCTTGCTGGTGGACATGGGCACGGCAGGCCAGCGCCTGTTGCTGGTGGTGCATCACCTGGCGGTGGACGGCGTTTCCTGGCGCCTGCTACTCGAAGACCTGCAAGCCGCCTACGCTCAGGCACGTCGGGCCGAACCGCTGCGCCTGCCGGCCAAGACCAGCGCCTATCAGGCCTGGGCCGCACGTTTGCAACGCCATGCGCACAGCCCGGCGCTGGCGCAGCAAGCCGCTTACTGGCAAGCCCAATACCAGGACGTTGCGGTGCAACTGCCGGCGGACAACCCGCAAGGCAGCCAGGCCAGCCGGCACGCCGTCAGCGTGGAAACCGTGCTCGACAGCACCTTGACCCGCCAACTGCTGCAAGAGGCCCCCGCGGCTTACCGCACCCAGGTCAACGACCTGTTGCTGACGGCCCTGGCGCGGGTACTGGGGCAATGGACCGGTCAATCGTCGACCCTGGTCAAACTGGAAGGCCACGGCCGCGAAGACCTGTTCGACGACATCGACCTGACCCGCACCCTGGGCTGGTTCACCTCGATTTTCCCGGTCAAGCTCACCCCGGCCGACGATCTGGCCGCGAGCATCAAGGCGGTCAAGGAACAGCTGCGCGCCGTGCCCGACAAAGGCATCGGCTTCGGCATCCTGCGCTATCTGGCCGACGTTGGCCTCGAGGATCTGCCGTCACCCCAGGTCACCTTCAACTACATGGGCCAGTTCGACGCCAGCTTCGACGAGCAGGCGCCGTGGCGTCCGGCGAAGGAAAGCGGCGGCGCCGAGCAGGGCGCCTCGGCCGAGCTGGACCGGGGCCTGAGCATCAACGGCCAGGTCTACGCTGGCCAACTGCGCCTGAGCTGGACCTTCAGTAGCGACCTGTTCAAAGCGCAAACCGTACAGTTCCTGGCCGATGCCTATGCGATGGAGTTGCAACGGCTGATCGAACATTGCCTGAGCGGTGCCGGTGGCTTGACCCCGAGCGACGTACCGCTGGTGCGCGTCGATCAGGCGCAGCTCGATGCCTTGCCGCTGGCGGCCAGCCGCATCGAAGACATCCTGCCGCTGTCGCCGATGCAGCAAGGCATGTTGTTCCACAGCCTGTTCGCCCCGGATACCGGTGCCTACGTGCCGCAAATGCGCGTGGATGTGCAGGGGCTGGACGTCGCGGCGTTCCGCGACGCCTGGCAGCAGACGCTGGCACGCCATGAAGTGCTGCGCGCGGCGTTCTTCAGCGAAAGCAATGGCTCGCGACCGCTGCAAGTGATCCTGGCCGACGCTACGCTGCCGATGAGCCTGCTCGACTGGCGCGACCGGCCTGATCTGCCGCACGCGCTGGAGCGACTGGCCGAGGACGATCGCCTGCGCGGTTTCGACCTGACGGCGGCGCCACTGCTGCGCCTGACCCTGGTGCAGACCGCCGATGACAGCCATCACCTGATCTTCACCAACCACCACATCCTGCTGGACGGCTGGAGCACCTCGCAGTTGTTCGGCGAAGTGCTGCAACGCTACTGCGGTGTCATGCCGGCGCCGGGTGTTGGTCGTTATCGCGACTACATGAGCTGGCTGGGCACCCGTGATCGCGCTGCGTGCGAAGCGTTCTGGCTGGAGCAATTGCAGGCGTTCAGCGAGCCAACGCGACTGGCCGGTGCCTTGCCGGGCCCGGATGCAGGGCAGGGCAGCGGTCATCGCACCCTGCACCTCAGCCTGGACCGCGCGGCCACCGAACGTCTCAGTGGTTTCGCCCGCCAGGCCCGCGTCACGCCCAACACCCTGCTGCAAGCGGCATGGCTGTTGATATTGCAGCGCTACACCGGCCAGTCGACGGTCGCGTTCGGCGCCACGGTGTCGGGGCGTCCGAGTGAACTGCAAGGCATCGAGCAGCAGATCGGGTTGTTCATCAACACCTTGCCGGTGATCGCCACGCCGCACCCCGAGCGCACGGTCAGCCAATGGATCGATGAAGTCCAGGCGCTCAACCTCAGGTTGCGCGAAGTCGAGTACACGCCGCTGGCGGATGTGCAGCGCTGGGCCGGTCATTCCGGCGAGGCGCTGTTCGACACCCTGCTGGTGTTCGAAAACTACCCGGTGGCGCAAGCGTTGGAGGAGGGCAACAGCAGCGCGCTGAAATTCTCCGGCATCAGCAACCACGACCAGACCAGTTTCCCGCTGGCCATCGCCGCCGAGCTGGGCGAATGCCTGGACCTGCGTTTCAACTACGACACGGCGCTGTTCAGCGCCGAGGCCATCGAAGGTTTGAGTTCGCGGCTGGTTGCCTTGCTCGATACCATGGTTTGCGCGCCACAGCAGCCATTGGGGCGCTTGAGCCTGCTCGATGCCGTGCAAACGGCGCAACAGGTCGAAGGCTACAACCGTACCGCACAGGACTGGGCGGATGTGCGCCCGGTCTACCAGTGCTTCGAAGCCCAGGTGCTGCAAACCCCGGAGGCCCCGGCCCTGGTGTTTGCCGGCCGGACCCTGAGTTATCGCCAGCTCAATCAACAGGCCAACCGACTGGCGCACCTGTTGCGCGGCCAGGGTGTGGGCGCCGAAGTGTTGGTGGGCATCGCTGCCGAGCGCTCGCTGGAACTGGTGATCGGCTTGCTGGCGATCATGAAGGCCGGCGGCGCCTACGTGCCGCTGGACCCGGACTACCCCCGCGAACGCCTGGAACACATGTTCGACGACAGTGGCGTGCAGCTGCTGCTGACCCAGCGTCATTTGCTTGAGCCGTTGCCGATCCCGGCCGCCACCACGGCGATCTGCCTGGACGACATGGCGCCGCTGCTCGAAGGGCTGAGCGAGGAAAACCTGCCCTGCGTGGTCGAGCTGCAATCGCTGGCCTACATGATCTACACCTCCGGCTCCACCGGCAAACCCAAGGGCGCGGCCAATCGTCACGATGCCTTGTACAACCGCCTGGCGTGGATGCAGGGCGCCTATCCGCTGGACGGGCGCGACACCGTATTGCAGAAAACCCCGTTCAGTTTCGACGTGTCGGTCTGGGAGTTCTTCTGGCCGCTGATGACCGGCGCCCGGCTGGCCGTGGCCGAACCGGGTGCCCATCGCGATCCGGCGCAACTGGTCAGCCTGATCGAGCAATACCGGGTCAGCACCCTGCATTTCGTGCCGTCGATGTTGCAGGCGTTTGTCCAGGGCGAAGGCTTCGAGCGTTGCGCCAGCCTGCGGCAGATCATGTGCAGCGGCGAAGCCTTGTCGGCAGACTTGCAGCACAGCCTGTTCCGCGTCCTGCCCGACGTCGCCCTGTACAACCTGTACGGCCCGACCGAAGCGGCGATCGACGTGACCCACTGGACCTGTGTCGATGACGGCGGGTTCAGCGTGCCGATCGGTTATCCGATTGCCAACCTGGTGACCTACATCCTCGACGACAGCCTGCAACCGCAGGTGCAGGGTTGTGTGGGCGAGCTGTACCTGGGCGGCGTCGGCCTGGCCCGTGGTTACCACAACCGTGCGGACCTGACCGCCGAGCGTTTCGTCGCCAGCCCGTTCGGTGAGCAGGGCGAGCGCCTGTACCGCACCGGCGATCTGGCGCGCTACCGCGAAGACGGCGTGATCGAATACGTTGGTCGCATCGACCATCAAGTGAAGATTCGCGGCTTGCGCATCGAACTGGGGGAAATCGAAGCCTGCCTGCTGGAGCATCCACAAGTGCGTGAAACCGTGGTGATCGCCCTCGATGTCGGCAAATCCAAGCAATTGGTGGCTTACGTCGTAGGTGATGCCGCTGTTGATCGTCTCAAGCAACACCTGCGCAACGCGCTGCCAGAGCACATGCAGCCGAGCCACGTGTTGCTGCTCGATCAGTTGCCGGTGACACCCAACGGCAAGCTCGACCGTCGTGCGCTGCCGCAGCCGGACCAGCAAGTGCGCGAATACGTTGCGCCGCGCAATGTCGTGGAATCGACGTTGCAAGCGGTGTGGCAGGCGTTGTTCGAAGTGCCGCAAGTGGGCATGCACGACAACTTCTTCGAACTGGGCGGCGATTCCATCGTCTCGATCCAGGCCGTCAGCCGCGCACGCAAGGCCGGCTTGAGCATTTCGCCCAAGCATGTGTTCAGCCATCCGACCCTCGCCGAACTGGCCACGGTCGCCCAACCCGTCGCGGCGGATCAAGCCGTGCCGACTGTGGTTGCACCGGCAGCAAAAATCGAACTGAGTGAAGCGCAATATCAGGCGCTGGAACTGACAGCGGACGAAGTCGAGGACGTTTATCCGCTGTCGCCGATGCAGCAAGGCATGCTCTTCCACTCGGTGCAGGACGGGGATTCTGGGCTGTACGTCAACCAGATCGAAGTGGGCGTGCGCGGCGTGGATGGCGCGCGCTTCCGCGAAGCCTGGGCCGATGCTGCCCAACGTCACGGGATTCTGCGCACCGCATTCCTCTGGGAAGGCGACAAGGAGCCGCTGCAAGTGGTGCGCCGCGACGCGCCTGCGCTGCTGACCGAGCTGGACTGGCGCGGGCTGGATGATCAGCCTGAACGCGTCCGCCAACTGGCCCTGGAGGAGCGTGAACGCGGATTCTCACTCAATCGCGCGCCCTTGTTGCGCCTGTTGCTGGTGCGTCTGGAAGACGACCGCTATCGCCTGATCTGGACCTACCACCACATCCTCATGGACGGCTGGAGCGTGTCGCGCCTGATCGGTGAAGTGCTGCGCCATTACAGCGGCGATGAGCACGAGCCGGTGGCCGCCTACCGCGACTACATCGACTGGCTCGGCCAGCAAGTCGCCGAGGCCAGCGAGGCGTTCTGGAAAGGCAAACTCGCCAACCTCGAAGGCGCCACGCACCTGGCCCGCGCCTTGCCGGTGAAGGCGCCGCAAGCGGGTTACCACGCGATCTATACGCACCTCAGTGCCGGGCAGACTGCGCGTTTGCAGGCCTTTGCCCAGCAACAGCAGGTGACGCTCAACACCCTGGTGCAAGCCGCGTGGTTGCTGCTGTTGCAGCGCTACACCGGCCAGCGCACGGTGACGTTCGGCGCCACCGTGTCCGGGCGCCCGGAAACCCTCAACGGCTCCGAGAACATGCTCGGGCTGTTCATCAACACCTTGCCGGTGGTCAACAGCGTGCCGACCGAGGCCCGCGTTGGTAACTGGCTGCGCGAGATCCAGGCCTGCAACCTCGATATCCGCGACTTCCAGCAAACCCCGCTGAGCGATATCCAGCGCTGGGCCGGGCAGGGCGGGCAGTCGTTGTTCGACAGCATCATCGTCTTCGAAAACCAGCCGGTGGACCGCACCCTGCGCGAATGGAACGGCGACTCGCTGCGCTTCGAAGACGTGTCCGACTTCGGCCTGACCAGCTTCGCCATGGACCTGATGGTCAGCCTCGACGAGGGGCTGCGCATCGAGTACATGCACCAGCGCGACCAGTTCGATCTGGCGACCGTCGAAACCCTGCGCGGCCACATGGAAAGCCTGATGCAGCGCCTGTGCGACGACGCCAGGCGTGCCGTCGGCGAGCTGGGCCTGCTGACCCTGGACGAAGGCCGGGCGCTGGACGGCGAACGGCCGGTGGTGGCGGACGGTGACGAGACACCGGTGCACGAGCTGATCCGTCAGCGTGCGCGACTGCAACCGGATCACACGGCGCTGGTGCTCAGTTATGCCGAGCGCGACGCCGAGCACCTGAGCTACGCCGAGCTGGATCGGCGCTCCGATGCGCTGGCGGTGCATCTGCTGGAACAAGGCGTACAGGCCGAAGACGTGATCGGTGTGTTCATGGAGCGTTCGCTGGAGCTGGTGGTGTCGCTGCTGGCAGTGATGAAGTGTGGCGCCGCCTACGTGCCGCTGGACCCGCAATACCCGCAGGAACGCCTGCGCTACATGATGGCCGACAGCGACATGCGCCTGCTGCTGACCCAGGAACGGCTGCGCGACACAGCGCAGTTGAATCCGGGCACGGTCATGGTCGCGGTGGACCGATTGAACCTCGACGTCGAGGTGTCGGCACCGCAACGTGCTGTGCACGCCGAGCAACTGGCTTACCTGATCTACACCTCCGGCTCGACCGGCAAACCGAAGAGCGTCGCCGTCGCCCACGGCCCCCTGAGCATGCACGTACAGGCCATCGCCGAGCTATATGAGATGGACCCGGGCAATCGCGAACTGCACTTCATGTCGTTCGCCTTCGATGGCGCCCATGAACGCTGGATCACCGCGCTGATCAGCGGCTCGACCCTGGTCATTCGCGACAATACGTTGTGGACCGCCGAACAGACCCTGGCTGTGCTGCACCGCCAGCGAATCAGCGTCGCCTGCTTCCCCCCGGCGTACCTGCTGCAACTGGCCGAGCACGCCGAATTGCAGGGCGGTGATCCACCGCCGGTGCGCATCTACTGCTTCGGTGGCGATGCGGTGCCGGACGCCACGTTCGAGCGGGTCAAGCACACACTCAAGCCGCAATACCTGGTCAACGGCTACGGCCCGACGGAAACCGTGGTCACGCCGCTGCTGTGGAAGATCGCCGCCGACGGCCATTGCCAGGCAATGTACGCGCCGATTGGCCAACGCGTCGGCAGCCGCAGCCTGCACGTGCTGGACATGGACCTCAACCCGCTGCCGGTGGGCATGGTCGGTGAGCTGTACATCGGCGGACGGGGTGTCGCGCGCGGCTACCATCGTCATCCGTGGCAGAGCGCCGAGCGCTTCGTCGCCGATCCGTTCAGCCCTGAAGGCGGGCGCCTGTACCGCACCGGTGACCTGGTGCGCCGCCGCGAAGATGGCGTGTTCGACTACGTCGGGCGCATCGACCATCAGGTCAAGGTGCGCGGCTTCCGCATCGAGCTGGGCGAAATCGAAGCCCGCTTGCGCGAACAGGCCGGGGTCAATGATGCACTGGTGGTCGTGCGGGACAACGGCCAGGGGCCGCAACTGGTGGGCTATGTGGTGGCGGCGCAAGACGATGGCCTCGGCCCGCGTTGCCAGGCGGCATTGCGCGAAAGCCTGCCCGACTACATGGTGCCGACGCAGGTCGTGGTGCTGCCGCGCTTCCCGCTGACGCCCAACGGCAAGCTCGACCGCAAGGCCCTGCCGGATCCGGCCTTCACCGGCCGCGACTACGTGGCCCCGCGCACGCCGCTGGAATGGGCGCTGGCGGACATCTGGCAACAGGTGCTGGGCATCGAGAAGGTCGGTATCACCGACAATTTCTTCGAGTTGGGCGGCGATTCGCTGCGCACCCTCAAGGTGATCTCGAAAGTGCGCGCCCTGAACGCGCCGGATTTCCAGATCAAGCTGCGCGACATGATGGCCAAGCCGACGATTGCCGGGTTGTCCGGTGTCGATGAACAGCCCGTGCGCCAGAGTCCGCAACCGCTGTTGCTGCTCAATCAGCTGATGGCGGATCAGCCGGCATTGTTCTGCCTGCACGCCGGTTTCGGCACGGTGTTCGATTACGAGCCGTTGGCCCGGCGCCTGGACGGTGAGCGCACGGTGTACGGCGTGCAATGCCGGATGCTGCTCGACCGGCAGTGGCACGACACCTCGCTTTCGCAGATGGCCGCCGACTACGTCGCGGCGATCCGCGCCCGACAACCCCAGGGGCCGTACCACGTGCTGGGCTGGTCGCTGGGCGGGGCCTTGGCGTTGCTGGTGAGTGAGCTGTTCGAACAGCAGGGCCAGCGTGTGGCGTTCGTCGGTCTGGTGGACAGCTTTGTACCGACCCAAGCCAATGCCGTTGCCAGTGCGGATGAGTGGCGTGTGGATCTGGCCGAGTTCCTCGGTGCAACCTTGGGCATGGATGGCAAGGTGATCGCCCGGGCGCTGAATACCGAGGCGGCGGGGGACCACGATGCCGTGGCGCGGATCATTCGCGCGGTGATCGATAGCCAAAGCGATCAGGCCAACGGGTACGCGCTGCTCGGTGCCGATGAGCTGGCCCAGACGTTCATGGTCAGCACGCGCTTGAAGGCGCTGTCGCGGCAGGTCGACACCCTGCCGATTCCGCAAGCCGGGCTGCATTGCTGGTGGGCCGACGGCAACCCGACGGCCGAACGCGCCACGCTGGAGCGCCAGCAACCGCGGTTGCGACAGGTGCAAACGGTGAAGGCCGGGCACTTCGATATCCTGCAGCAGGATGAGTGCCTGGATGCCGTGGTGGCGCTGCTTGGTCGGGAGGTGGTGCCGCAAAGCTGATCCTCTGTGGCGAAGGGGCTGCCTGTGGTAAGGGGGGCTTGCCTGTGGCGAGGGAGCTTGCTCCCGCTCGGCTGCGAAGCAGTCGCAAACCCGAACAACGCGGTATGTCTGGCTAACCGCGATCACAGGTTTTGGGGCCGCTTCGCGACCCAGCGGGAGCAAGCTCCCTCGCCACAGGTTTTTCGTTCGGCTTGGGAGGATCTTCATTGAGCCCTAATGAACGACCCTCCCGGTTCGTTTACCAGGGCAAGCCTGTTTATTTTTTGGAGACTACCGCCCATGGCACTGCACCCGGACATCGAAGGTTTTTTGGAACTGGCCGAGTTCGGCCGCCTCAGCGGCAAAAGCCAACCCATGCACGAGCTGTCGCCTGGCGAAGCCCGGCAGCAATTCGAACAGACATCGCAGTTGCTCGATGCCACCCCGATGGGCGCATTGACGGTGACGGCGGTCAGCCTTCCTGCGCGGGACGGGTATGTGCTCAATGCGCGGCTGTACGCCAAAGCGCAACCGGACGGCGAGCCGCGCCCGGTGTTGTTGTACTTCCATGGCGGCGGCTACGTGGTGGGCAGCCTCGATTCCCACGACACCCTGTGCCGGCGTCTGGCGCTGGCAGGGGAATTTGCCGTGTTGTCGGCGGACTATCGGCTGGCGCCGGAACACCGTTTCCCCACCGCTTACAACGATGCCGAAGACGTGACGCGCTGGCTGGCTGTTACCGGTGCTCAAGCCTTGGGACTGGACGCGAGGCGCATTGCGCTGGCAGGGGATAGCGTCGGCGGCAGCCTGGTGGCATCGCTGTGCATCGCCATGGCCCAGGACCCGCTGGGATGGCCGCTGGTGCCGCGCCTGCAAGTGTTGCTGTACCCGGTGATCGATGCGGTAAAAAAACGCCCGTCGCTCGAGCGATTCGCCGAAGGCTATCTGCTGGAAGCCACCACGCTGGAATGGTTCTACCAGCAATACCAACGCAGCGAAGCGGATCGTGCCGACTGGCGTTTTTCACCGCTGTACGCCGAAGGACTGCAACGCCTGACGCCGACGGTGCTTTGGCTGGCCGAGTACGATCCATTGCTCGATGAAGGTTTGGCCTGGGCCGAAAAACTGCGGACCACGGGGCAACCCCTGGTGCTGGAGGTAAAGGCCGGCATGACCCACGACTTTGCGCGCATGGGCGAGATGGTCCAGGAAGTGCCGGGGATGCTGGTGCAATTGGCGGCGCAGATCAGCGAAAGCCTGGTCTGATTTGTGGGAATTGCCCTGAGGTCGATCAGTTAAGCACAACCCCTGTGGGAGCGAGCTTGCTCGCGATAGCGGTCGTACATTCAACATCTATGTGTCTGACCCAACGCCATCGCGAGCAAGCTCGCTCCCACAGGTCTATCGGTGATCCGGAGATTGTGGTCAGGGCGGATCAAGCCGATCCAGCGCCCGATTCACCGCCAGTTCCCCCAGCATGATCACCTGCGCAATCCCCAACAGCGCATTGCGACTTGTCCCCTGCAAATGATCCACCAGATCGTTGGCCATGACATTGGCCGACGCCAGCGACTCACGCGCATGAGCGAGATGGTCCAGGAAGTACCGGGGATGCTGGTGCAGTTGGCGGCGCAGATTGGCGAGAGTCTGGGCTGATTTGTTGTGAGGGGATTAACGGATGCCGATCAGTTAAATGCAATCCCTGTGGGAGCGAGCTTGCTCGCGATAGCGGTCGTACATTCAACATCTATGTGTCTGACCCACCGCCATCGCGAGCAAGCTCGCTCCCACAGGTCTATCGGTGATCCGGAGATTGTGGTCAGGGCGGATCAAGTCGATCCAGCGCCCGATTCACCGCCAGTTCCCCCAGCATGATCACCTGCGCAATCCCCAACAGCGCATTGCGACTCGTCCCCTGCAAATGATCCACCAGATCGTTGGCCATGACATTGGCCGACGCCAGCGACTCACAGGCGTGCACCAGCAGGGTTTCGGTACTGAGTTCGGGGTTGACGATGAACATCGTGCTGGGTGCGCGCGGGGTGGCCATGATGTTGGGGCCTGGATCGAAGGCGCAATCGGCGGTTTCGTGGATTTGTTTTGATTCGGAACTTTCGTGTGGGGAGGCCGGGTCGGTGTCCGGCGGACTCGGAGTAACTTTGAACATAGATACTTACCTTTAAAGAGGGCCGCACCAGTTCGCTACTAAACGAAGGGGTGGCAGCTGTGCGCAAGTTAGTAGACCGGTGAGGTAAGCAAAAACCGGCACGCCCGAGGACGCCATGCGCACAGCCACCATCAAGCAAAGGCGAATACCTGACTGATGATACTCATGCGACCGCTCTTACCTTGGCCGGGCTACTAAACCCGATCACTGACAATCAGTGACCCGAACCAAGTTACCGACGACCCCCAAGGCGCACAAGCCGGCGGATTCTGGCGTACCTGTAGGCAACGACGCAAGGCGTTGTGGCTTTCATGAAGTAACCTGTAGGCCGCTTAAACAGGCGCTGTCGAGTAGGTCTTGACCTGTTGTTATGCCTTATCAATGAACGTTGAAATCCCCGGAGTCGGCAGGAAGAGTCCTACGGAAGTTTGCGGTTGGCCGTGGGAAGTACAGCCCTTACGATCTGAAAAAAACTGCTAAATTCACCGCCCGACTGGCACGAAAAGGATTGTTCGTTCATGAAACCTGTTGCCCGGTTGATGGCTACCCCCAGCCCATCGGTGTTCTGAAAAAAACCAAGGACGATTCAATGTCGGATCTTAGAAAAAACCTCATCAGTTGCCTGATATTCCCCATCGCCCCTGTCGCTGTCATTTATCTCACCGCCGCCCTGTGCAGGGACATCTGGGTGGAAAGTTTCTACACACCCGGCGAGGATGGCGGGGAAGTCGAACTCACGTTGACGCTCTACATCTTTCCGCTGCTGCTGATTATTTTTGCCCCCTTGCTGGCGGGACTGACCGTGTTGACTCGTTGGGGCGCACGGCGCTTTGTACCCGGAGCCTGGTGGCGGTGGGTAATGGCGATTCCACGCGTCATCCTGGCGGCCATTTCATTGTTTATGTTTCTGCTTTCGACCGGTTTCCTGATGGGGGATGTACTCGGCCCTTTCAAGCATTGGCAGGTGGCGTGTGCGTGGGTAGCCTGCGCGGTCACCGTGGGGGCGTTTGTGGTTCAGCAATTTTCACGCCTGAGGGAGTAGTTCTCAAGCTACGGACGGGGTTGCCGAGCTATCTTCCGCATCGTGTATCGGCTATGTAATATCGACATCGGCCCGATGCTACCCGCCGTTCACGCCCGCCGGGAAAGAGAAAAGCGTCTCCTCCTTATTGATCAGCCGTTGCGATCCGTTGCGACCCGGCCCGCTTTGAACCACCTGCTACTTAGGACGAAAACGCCATGACCACGCAGGAAATTTCGCTTCAAGACATCGCCGCGCCTGAAGGCGTTTGTTATGGCTGCGGCAGCCAGAACCCGCACGGGCTGCACATCAAGAGCTTCTGGCATGAAGACGGGGTGCATGTCATGGCCGAGCATATGCCCGATGACAAGTATTGCGGCTGGCCGGGTCTGGTTTACGGCGGTTTGATCGCGATGCTGGTCGATTGCCACTCCAACTGGGCCGCGATGGCTTATCACTACCGCGCCGAACAGCGCGAAGTGGGTAGTTTGCCTCACGTCACCTGCGTCACCGGTAACCTGGGCATCAAGTACATCAAGCCTACCCCGATGGGCGTGCGTCTGACATTACGGGCAAGAGTCGAGGGTGATGTCGGGCGCAAAAGTCGCGTCATCTGTGAGGTGTTCGCTGGGGACGTGCTGACCGCTGTCGGGGACTCCACGTTTGTCCGCGTCGATACCGAGCAACTCAGGGCGGCCGCGCACGACAGCAAGGTCGATTCCTGACCCTGGCGCCTTCGCCGTTCATCAGCGAGCCAGCACCTTTCCCGATGCCGGGTCTTCCAAGGTTTATACCTCACCGGGGAGACCCAGATAATGAAGAGGAAAATGCTCGCACTCATGGCTGCGGGTCTGCTGTCGACGGGTTCTTTTTTGGCACTGGTCGCCGAGAGCGCGACGGCGGGTTCCGCTGTCCCGCCTGCTGCCGTGCCTGGCATCAATCAGCCTCAAGGCGCTGAAGCCAAAGACGAGAAGGCCGACAAGAAGGGCGAGGAGGCCGCGGGCTCAAACTCCGGCGCCGATTCGCAAGCGGCGCAAAAGGATGCCGCGACCTCAAGTGGTTCGAAGGACGAAGTCAAGGAGCCCACGCAGTGACGGCCTGAATCGACCGGTTTTTCCCGGCCATTACGCGACGTCTACGCCATCACCCGGTTGCGCCCGCTCTGCTTGGCCAGATAGAGACGTTCATCGGCCAGTTTCAGTACGCTCTCGGGCATCGGGGTGTCCGCATTCCGGCAAGCCACGCCGATGGACATCGTCAGCCTTCCCACCTGCGGCACCTCGGTCTGCGCGATGTGCTCGCGTATCCGTTCGGCAATGACCCTGGCGGTATCCAGCGGCGTATCCGGAAGGATCAGTGCAAACTCTTCACCACCGGCGCGGCAGGCAAGGTCGCCGGTCCGGGAGTTCTGCTTGAGGATGCCGGCGACCTCTTTCAGGGCCACGTCACCGGCGTCATGCCCGAAGGTGTCGTTGACCTTTTTGAAGTGATCGATATCCAGTGCCAGCACCGAATAGGCTTGCCCGGTTTTTGCCAGCAGATCCAGTACGCCGCCCATGGCCCTTCGATTGGCCAGGCCGGTCAGGGGATCGCTTTGCGCTTCGTGGCTGAGCTGGCCAAGCTTTTGCTGGAGCAGCTGCACACCGGTCAGCATGGCCTGGCGAATGGCCGATGCGTCGCGGTACCAGGCATGGACTTGCCGCAGTTGCTCGGTCGTTTGCGGAGCGGCCAACTGGTCGGCGGCAGCCGATAACTGGTGCAACGGGCGGGCGATCAGTGCTGTCCCGAGCAAAATCAGCCCCAGCCCCAACAGCCCGGCAGGGATCATGTCCAGGACCATGTCGCGCATGAGTTGTCCCAGCGGCGCCAGGCTGAGGTCCCGGGGTTGTTGCGCGACAACCGCCCAGTTGGCGTCCGGCACCTGGGCAAAACCGGCGAGCATGGGCACACCTTTGTAGTTCGGGCCTTCCAGGGAGCCACGTTCGCCGCGCAAGGCCGCATCGACCGTCAGGCTCCAGCCCAGGACCTCACCGATGCGCTTCTGATCCGGGTGATACAGCAGCCGCCGATTGCCGTCGGCGATGAACGCAAAGGTCCCTTCGTGATGGAAGTGACGGCTGATGATCGTATGAAAGGTGCTTTGCTTGAGCAGGTAGACCGAGCCGCCGACGACGCCGAGGAACGCCCCTGACGGGTTGAAAACCGGTTGTGAAATGAACACCACCAGGTTGCCCGCCGCGGAAACGTAAGCGGCGCTGACCGATGGACGACGCTCCTTGAGCGCCTGCTGGATGCCCTCCGACGTCAATGTGGCGCCGACAATCTGCGAGGTATCCGGATAGGCCTGCAGGACTTTGCCTGCCGCATCCACAATGGCAATGGAGTTGAAGTCGGCATCCTGGGCTTGCAGGCGGATAGCTTCTTTGCGCAGCATTTCGGGGTCGTTCCAGTGCTGGCCAAGGGTCGTGGCGCTGTAGTTCAAGCGACTGTGTGCCGAGTTCAGGAACTCACCGATGCTGGAAGCGACTTTTGCGGCATAGGCTGCGTTGGCCTCAAGCGTCGTATGGATCAGGGACTGACGCTGCACCCGGTAAGCGACGTAGAGGCTGTTGCACAACGTCGCGAGGACCGACAGCAGGACGAAGAACAGAATCAGTCCGCGCAGGTCGATGGGCAGGGGCCTGGACAGCTTCGCGCGGCTGCCTTGCTCGTTGATGGCGCTGTTGGGGTCATCCGCTGGCGTCGCCATTTTCGATCCATGAATGGTGTGTTGTGAGGGGGGGCAAAGACTGCCTTGCAGGATAGGCAGAGAGCGCCGAGTTGTCACATGCACGCCTCAGAAAACAGAATCTGGCAAGGCTTTGGCCGCTGCAACTTCTGTGGGAGCGAGCTTGCTCGCGATAGCGCAATGTCAGTCAACGATGATGTTGACTGTGCAATCGTCATCGCGAGCAAGCTCGCTCCCACAGGTTCTGCGCCTCGGCTGACAGGCATTAGCTGCCGGCAATCAGTACTGCGCGCGCAGGCTCAGGGTCACGGTGCGCGGGTCGCCGTAGAAGTTGGTGCCCCAAGACGCATCCACGCGGTCGTAGTACTTGCGGTCGAACAGGTTGTTGGCGGTCAGTGTCGACGACAGGTTTTCGTTGAACTTGTAGCCAACCTGCGCCGTGGTGATGGCATAGCCGCCTTGCTGGAACTTCACGTCACGCTGGTAGTAGGTGTCGCTGACCGCCCGCACGCCACCGCCGACGCTGAAGTCCTTGAGCGGACCGTCGGTGAACTCGTACTTGGTCCACAGGTTGAAGTTGTGCTTGGGCGTGATGGTGTTGAAGGTCTTGCCTTTGTTGGCCGCGTCGCCGTCCAGGAACTTGGTGGAGGTGTAGGCGTAACCGGTGACGATGCTCCAGTTCTCGGTCAGGTTGCCGCTCAGCTCGGTTTCCCAACCCTCGCTGCGTGCCCGGCCTTCGGTCATGTAGGCACCGGAGTTGTTGTCGTATTCGGCGCGGTTTTCATCGTAGATGCGGAACGCCGCGATGCTGGCGTTCAGGCGACCGTCGTAGAACTCGCGCTTGAGGCCGATCTCGTACTGCTTGCCTTTGCGCGGGCCGACCGGCTGGCCGTCCGTGCCGATTTCACTCTGCGGCTTGAACACGCCGGTGTAGCTGAAGTAGGTCGACAGTTCCGGGGTGATCTTGCCGATGAGGGCACCGTACGGCACGACCTTGCGGTTGATGCTGGTGTGGGCTTCGCCGAAGTTGTTGAAGAAGGCATTGGCGTTCTTCGCGTCGGCTTCGTACCAGGTCACACGGCTGCCGCCGATGACATCGAGCCAGTCGGTGACGTTGAACTTGGCACGGGTATAGACACCGTATTGGTCAGACTTGGACCAGTTGCCGTTGACGTGCGCATAGTCGTTGCGGGGAATGTCGATGCTGCCCGGATCCCATACGTTGATCGGGAAGTACTCGCCGCCGCCGTAGGTGAAGTCCTTGTCCAGGTGCTGGTACTCGGCGCCCAGGGTGAACTCGTGGCGGCGATCGGCGAACTCGAACGGCGTGGTGACGAAGCTGTCGACGCCGATGGTCTTGATGTGGGTGTAGTAGTCGTAGGCCACGGCCCAGCTGTCACCGGTGGCCGGGTCGACCGCGCCGTCGGCCCAGGTGAAGTTACGCTCCGGGGTTTCGGCGTCGCGGTAGGTCAGGGTGGTCTTGAACTGACCGCCGTTGTCCAGTTCGTGATCAACTTCGGCAAAGGATTCCCAGACCTTCTCGTTCAGGGTGTTCCACTTGGCGTCGACGAAGGTCGAGCGCGGAACGTCCAGCAAGGTGCCGTCGGCATAGGCCGGCAAGCCGAACGCCGGGGTGGAGTTGTTCTTCTGGTAAGCGCCGCCGACCGACAGGGTGGTGGCCGGGTCGAGGTCGAATTCCAGGCGCCCATAGACCATCGGGCGTTCGTTCTGCGCGTAGTCGACGAAGGACTGGTTGTTCTCGTAGGCGGTGATGAAGCGGCCGCGCACGGTGCCCTGGTCGTTCAGCGGGCCGGTGACATCGACCATGGAACGGTAGTGATCGTAGGAGCCGGCGGCCAGTTCGCCACCCAGGGCGAATTTGCCCAGGGCGCGCTTGCGCACCACGTTGATCGTACCGCCGGGTTCACCCGCGCCCTGGTACAGGCCCGACGGACCGCGCAGCACTTCGATGCGGTCGTACATCGCCAGGTCGAAACTGGTAGCCATGTCGCCCTGGCCGGTGGGTTGCGAGACGCCGTCGACCTGCACCTGGTCGACGAGGAAGCCGCGCATGTAGACGTCGTTGAGGCTGGAGCCGGAGTTGTAGGTCTTGATGGTCACGCCGGTGACCTGGCGCATGGCGTCCTGCAGGCTGTTCATGTTCTGGTCGTCCATGCGCTGGCGCGTGACGACGGACACCGACTGCGGGATGTCCTTGACCTTGATGTTGCCTTTGCCGATGGTCACTTCATCGCTGGTGTAGGAGTGCGTGCCTTCGGTGGTCGGCCCCAACGCCACGCCGGTGATGGACGTCGCACCCAGCTGCAATGCACTGGAGTCACCGACCGCTGGCACCAGCGACACGGTGTTGCCATTCAACTGAAAATTGATGCCGCTCCCCAGCAGCAAGGTTTTCAGTGCCTGTTCCGGTTCCATGTTGCCGGACACCGCCGTGGACTTGATGCCGTTGACCATGTCCTGGCTGTAGAGAATCTGCAGGTTGGTCTGCTGGCCCAGTTCGCGCAATGCACTGGCCAGCGACTGGGCCGGCACGTTGACGTTTACCGGGGCCGCTTCGACCTGGGAAGTACCCAGCAGCAACAGGGTCAACAGCGCGCCCGGCACGACCGTTCGGAATTTCTTTTGCCGATCGATGGCTAATGCCAAGGGTGCGCGGGACAGAGTAAGGCTTTGCATTGCTCGAATCGCTCCAGAAGGGTGTGTGCAGTTTTTTAGTTAATGATAATTATTATTAGACGTACCACTTTGCCTAAACCGGAAAACAAACTTCAAAAAACAACAACCTGCGTGCAACCACCGGTGTCAGGCAGTCGCGCGCTCGGTGACGACCCGGCCCGACTCCATGCGCACCAGTTGATCGGCCATGTCGAAATAGCGGTCGTCGTGGGAGATGACGATGATGGTCTTGCCCAGGCGTTTGAGGTCCGGCAGCAGCTCGGTGTAGAAGATGCGGCGGAAGGTCGGGTCCTGGTCGGCGGCCCATTCGTCGAACACCAGCACCGGGCGTTCTTCCAGCCAGGCATTGACCAGGGCCAGGCGCTTGCGCTGGCCGGTGGACAGGTCGGTGGTGGTGAAACTGCCGTCCCTGACGCTGACCTTGTGCGCAATTTCCAGGCGTTGCAGGTAGGCATTGGCATCTTCGGGAATGTGCTGGTCACCCTGCACCACGTCATCGAACAGGTAGTAGTCGGCAAAGATCGTGGTGAACAACTGGCGGTAGTCGTCTCGATTGTGAGCATCGATGCCTTGGCCGTTGAGCAGGATTTCGCCGTGTTGCGGGGCGTAGAGGCCCAGCAGCAACTTGATCAGCGTGGTCTTGCCGCAGCCGTTTTCGCCGACGATGAAAATGATGTCGCCTTGCGCGATGCTCAGGTTCACCGGGCCCAGGCGAAACGCGTCGCTGCCCGGTGCGGCGGGGAAGGCGTAGCTGACGTTGTTCAGTTGCAGGCTGTCGACCACGGCCGGCGGGGTGCCTGGGGCGTTGAGCAGCAGGTGCGGTTCCGGCGAGGAAAACCGGCTCGACAGTTCGGCGATGCGGCGGAAGGCGATGCGCGCCCGACTCACGATCGGCAAGGTGCTGACCAGGTGCTCGATCGGGCCTTTCATGTACAGCAGCACCAGCACGAATCCGCTCATCACCGCTTGGTCGGCGCTGGGCCAGAAGGATTGCAGGGCCAGTGCCAGGCCGATGACCACGAAGAACAGCATCGAGCCGAGGGTCTTGGCGATCACGAAGGTGTTGATCGAACGTACCTGGGTGTTGCAGATGAAATCGGCGGTGCCCTGGATGCCCTTGACGAACATGCGCTGGCGGCGCGGACGGTGGATACGCAATTCCTTGGCGCCGCCGGCAATGGCGTTGTAGTGCTTCTGCAATTCGTCTTCGGCGTCGCGGGCGGCCATGAACCCCTGGATACCCTTGCCCTGCGCGTAGAACTGGATGCCGGTGCCGATGGCAATCGCCAGCACCATCATCAGGAACATCGGCCACGACAGCATCGCCAGGTAACCCATGCAGCCGAGGGTCACGGTCAGGGAAATGGCGAGCGGCGCGAAGGCGAAGGCGAAGTCGCTGATGGTGTCGACGTCGTGGGTCAGCACCGGGATCAGCCGGTGGCTGCGGTAGCGCTCGATCTGCTCGATGGGCGCCGAGAGCACTTTCTCCCCCAGCTCTTTGCGCAGTTTGGCAATGATGTGCTGGCCGACGTAGTTGGTGCCGATGTCCGAGCAGATCGAACTGCCCAGGGCCAGCAGGCACAGGCCGCCGAACAGCGCGACCACGCCCTGGGTCAGGCCGTCGGGCGAATGCAGTGCGTTGTTGATGGTGGCCAGCAGCACCGTGACGCTCAGGCCGCCGACCATGCCCAGGAGGATCGACAGACTGACGACGAGCCGGAACGGTTTCAGGAGGCTGAACAATTCATGAATTGCACCGCGCGTTGGCTGAGTCATGAGCAGAGGGTTCCTTGGGTCTTGAGGCAGATACCCAGTAGAACGTCTGATGGAGGGCTTAATTTAAAGGCGGGGCGACTGGTGGCTGGGGAGTTACATAAACCCCTGTGGGAGATTCTATGGTTGAGGGGAAGCCCTCAACCGGCTTTGGGTTGATATTCGCTCTGTCCTTTCAGCAGGGCGAATACGATCCGAGCAAGCTTGCGAGCCAGTATCACCAGCGCCTGAGTGGTG
>Ga0209050_1001181_pt1 | contig 30804 bp, 26 predicted proteins | sample Araplavi_mTSA_r2_FD_184276 | JGI IMG/M metagenome (GOLD analysis project Ga0209050, IMG submission 184276) | Arabidopsis root microbial communities from North Carolina, USA - plate scrape MF_Cvi_mTSA_r2 (SPAdes) (version 2) | ecosystem: Host-associated > Plants > Roots > Endosphere | place: USA... | reverse complement strand
CGCTGTTCGAGCGTTTTGTCGCTGCGTTCAAGGCCCACGCCGAAGGCATCAAGGTGGGTGACCCGAACCAGCACGACAGCACCATGGGACCGGTGATCTCGCTCGGTCACCGCGAAAAAATTCTCTCTTACTGCCGTCAGGCTGTCGCCGACGGTGCCACCGTGGTCCACGGCGGCGGCATCGCCCAGGTGCCGGATCATTTGGCCGAAGGCGCTTGGTTCGAGCCGACGATCTGGACCGGCCTTGCGGAAACCTCGGCCGTGGTGCGCGAGGAAATCTTCGGTCCGGTTTGCCACATCGCACCTTTTGATACCGAAGAAGAAGTCGTCCGCCTGGCTAACGACACTCCCTACGGCTTGGCCGCCAGTGTGTGGACTAGCAACCTGCAGGTCGCCCATCGTCTGGGTAGTGCACTGGACGTGGGTGTTTGCTGGATCAACTCGTGGTTTCTGCGCGACCTGCGTACCGCTTTCGGCGGTGCCAAGCAGTCGGGTATCGGTCGTGAGGGGGGCGTACATTCGCTTGAGTTCTACACCGAGCTGCGCAACGTCTGCGTGCGGCTGTAAGGAGCTATTCATGAATAAGCAAGAGATTAACGTTCTCGGCCACCAACTGCACCAGGCCCTCTGCAATTGCGAGGCTCTGGCACCGTTGACTGACACTTATCCGGATATGACCCTGGAGCAGGCCTATCAGGTGCAGCTGTCGATGATTCAGCGACGTCTTGACGATGGCCAAAGGATCATTGGAAAAAAGATCGGGGTCACCAGCAAAGTGGTGATGGACATGCTCGGCGTCGATCAACCGGACTTCGGTCATCTGCTCTCGGACATGCTTTACGCCGATGGCGCCGCAATCGCCATCGACGGCTTGATCGCACCCAAGGCCGAAGGCGAAATCGCGTTCGTGCTCAAGGAAGACCTGCGTGGCCCGGGCATTACCGTCGCCGATGTGCTGCGCGCCACCGCCTATGTGATGCCGTGCTTCGAGATCGTCGATTCGCGCATCCGTGACTGGAAGATCCGCATCCAGGACACCGTCGCCGACAACGCCTCCGCCGGGGCTTTCGTCTTGGGCGGGCAGGGCGTGGCCCCGCGTGACGTGGACCTGGCTTGTGTCGGCATGACACTGGAGAAGAACGGTGAAGTGGTTGCCACTGGCGCCGGCGCTGCGGCCCTCGGCCACCCGGCGAATGCCGTGGCTTGGCTGGCCAACAAACTCGGTCAGCTTGGCATTGGCCTGAATAAGGGCGAAGTCATCCTCTCCGGTTCACTGGCGGCCATGGTGCCGGTCAAGGCCGGTGATCAATTGCGCATCAACTTGGGCGGCATCGGCTCGGCCTCCGTTCGTTTCGTTTGAAGGAAATCCTTATGAACCTCTCTGCAGCAACTATCGCCCAACTAGCCGAACACCTGGAAAATGCCGAGCTCAACCGAGAGGCGGTGGCCAAGATTACCGACGCTCACCCCGACATGGACTGGGAAGACGCCTACGCCATCCAGGACACCATTCGCCAACGCAAGGAGTCCCGCGGTGTACGTATCGCTGGCCTGAAAATGGGCCTGACCTCTTTCGCAAAAATGAAGCAAATGGGGGTCACTGACCCGATCCACGGCTTCCTTACGGACTACGGCTCTTGCCTGGACGGCGCGGCTATCGATGTTGACGGGTTGATCCATCCCAAGGTCGAGGCCGAGATCGCCTTTGTCCTCAAGCATCCGCTCAAGGGACCGGGCGTGCATGTTGGCGATGTATTGGCGGCTACCGATTTTATTTTGCCGGCAGTTGAAGTGATCGACTCGCGCTACGAGAACTTCCGCTTCGATCTCAAGAGCGTCATTGCCGACAACACCTCTTCGGCACGCTTCGTCACCGGCGGACAAATGAGTGGCGTGCAGGGCATTGACCTTAAATGCCTGGGTGTGGTGCTGGAAAAGAACGGCGAAGTAGTCGCCACCGGTGCCGGCGCCGCGGTGCTCGGGCACCCGGCGCAGAGCGTCGCCATGCTGGCCAACATGCTCGGTGCCAAGGGGCGTGAACTGCCGGCGGGCTGCTTCATCATGACCGGCGGCATCACCGAGGCCATTGCCGTTGCTGCCGGGGACAACATCACCGTCCGCTACCAGCATTTGGGCAGCGTCTCCATGCGCTTCACTTCGTCCAGCCAGCGTTGATCCGGAGCTATCGACCATGCCTATCGCCATGATCCACCTCGCCGAAGGACGCAGTGAAGAGAAGAAGCATGCGCTGTTGCTCAATGTCACCCAGGCCATCGCGCAAAGCCTCGATGTGCCCGTAGATAGCGTACGCGTGCTGCTTCAAGAGATTCCCGAAACCCAGTGGGCTGCGGGTGGCAAGACCCTTGCCGAACGCCGGCGTGGTAACGCCTGATCCCAGGCTGTATGCAACGACAGGACACAATAACAATGAGCAATCCAATCAGCGTCGCAATCATCGGCTCGGGCAACATCGGCACTGACCTGATGATCAAGATTTTGCGTCACGGCAAGCACCTGAAAATGGCCGCCATGGTCGGCATCGACCCGACCTCTGATGGTTTGGCCCGCGCCCAACGCTTGGGCGTGGCGGTGACCCATGAAGGTGTTGAAGGCCTGACCCGCATGGACGAATTCAAGGACATCGATTTCGTCTTCGATGCCACCTCAGCCGGCGCCCACGTGAAGAACGACGCCTTCCTGCGCTCGATCAAACCCGGAATCCGTCTGATCGACCTGACACCAGCAGCCATCGGCCCGTATTGCGTGCCGGTGGTCAATCTGGAACAGAATCTCGGCCAACTCAACGTCAACATGGTCACCTGCGGTGGCCAGGCGACCATCCCCATGGTCGCAGCGGTATCACGCGTGGCCAAGGTGCACTACGCCGAAATCGTCGCCTCGATCGCCAGCAAGTCCGCGGGTCCCGGCACTCGTGCCAACATCGACGAATTCACCGAAACCACCTCCAAGGCTATCGAAGCGATCGGCGGCGCAGCCAAGGGCAAAGCGATCATCGTAATGAACCCGGCCGAACCGCCGCTGATGATGCGTGACACGGTGTTTGTGCTGTCCGAAGCCGCTGATCAGACACTGGTCGAGGCCTCCATCGAAGAGATGGCGGCCGCCGTACAGGCCTATGTGCCGGGCTATCGCCTCAAGCAAAAAGTCCAGTTCGACGTCATCCCTGAAGACGCACCACTGAACATACCGGGTCTTGGCAAGTTCTCCGGCCTTAAGACCTCAGTGTTCCTTGAAGTCGAAGGCGCCGCCCACTACCTGCCAGCCTATGCCGGCAACCTCGACATCATGACTTCCGCTGCCTTGGCCACCGCCGAGCGCATGGCGCAGTCGATGCTCAACGCCTGAGGAGACCGTCATGACTTTCAATCCCGGCAAAAAAATTTATATCTCCGACGTAACCCTGCGCGACGGCAGCCACGCGATTCGTCACCAGTATTCGCTGCAAAACGTGCAGGACATCGCCCGCGCCTTGGACAAAGCCAAGGTCGACTCGATCGAAGTGGCGCACGGTGATGGCCTGCAAGGGTCGAGCTTCAACTACGGCTTCGCCGCCCACACCGACCTGGAATGGATCGAAGCCGCCGCCGACGTGATCAACCACGCCAAGATCACTACCTTGTTGTTGCCCGGCATCGGCACCGTGCATGACCTGAAAGCAGCCTACAACGCCGGTGCCCGGGTGGTGCGCATCGCCACTCATTGCACCGAGGCCGATGTGTCGAAACAGCACATCGAATATGCCCGCGAGCTGGGTATGGACACCGTCGGTTTCCTGATGATGAGCCACATGATTCCGGCCGAGCAGTTGGCCGCCCAAGCCAAGTTGATGGAGAGCTACGGCGCGACCTGCGTGTACATGGCCGACTCCGGTGGGGCGATGAACATGCAGGACGTCCGCGAGCGTTTCCGTGCGTTCAAGGCGGTGCTCAAGCCGGAAACCGAAACCGGCATGCACGCCCACCACAACTTAAGCCTGGGCGTGGCTAACTCCATCGTCGCGGTGGAAGAGGGCTGTGACCGCATTGACGCCAGCCTGGCTGGCATGGGGGCGGGGGCGGGCAACGCGCCATTGGAGGTGTTCATCGCTGCCGCCGAGCGACTGGGCTGGAATCATGGCACCGACCTCTACACCTTGATGGATGCCGCCGATGACATCATCCGTCCGCTGCAGGACCGTCCGGTGCGGGTAGATCGCGAGACGCTGGCGCTGGGTTATGCAGGCGTTTACTCAAGCTTCCTTCGTCATGCCGAAGCGGCGGCCCAGCGCTATGGCTTGCGTACCGTCGACATCCTGGTCGAATTGGGACGGCGAAAAATGGTCGGTGGGCAAGAGGACATGATCGTCGATGTGGCGCTGGACCTGACACGACGTTGAGTTATCCACGCGTCCGCATAACACTCAAGAACTCCAGCTTTACTGCACTTGCCGGTCGAAGCCCACGACGCTTTGCTGGCAAGTGCAGTGTTTTGGTTTCTGAATGTCAGTCAGGGCGCTGTGATGAAAGATCTAAATCTGCTCTATACCTTTGAAGCGTTGTGGCGAGACCACTCCGCTTCAATAGCGGCGCAGAATCTGGGTGTTACGCAGGCAGCCGTCAGCGGGGCGCCCAAGCGGTTACGAAACGACTAAGGTGACAGGTTGTTTACTCTGGTAGGTCGCCGAATGGAAACCACACCGTTTTGTGTCCACATCGCGCCGCGACTGTTGGCCTCCCTTGCGATGGTCAGGGAGGCTGGAAGCCAAATGCCGGTGTTTGGTCCGAAACGTTGGCAAGTCGTTAGGTTCCCCGCCATCGTAAGCGAATTGTCCAAGGTTGCACCTCAAGCGCGGATACATGATTTTAGAGGAGAGTGAAATGCTCAAGGCTTCAGACGTCGTAGTGCAGTGCCTCGAAAATGAGGGCGTAGAGTTCGTGTTCGGGATTCCTGGTGAAGAGAACCTGGATTTACTTGAATCACTCAGGCGCTCCAACATCCGGCTCGTTCTCACTCGACATGAGCAATCGGCTGGTTTCATGGCGGCAACCTATGGCCGGTTAACCGGCAAAACGGGAGTCAGCTTATCGACCCTTGGCCCTGGCGCTACGAACCTGGTCACTGCTGGCGCCTATGCCTACTTGGGTGGAATGCCAATGCTCATGATTACCGGGCAGAAGCCAATCAAAAAGTCCAAGCAGGGCCGTTTCCAGATTCTTGATGTTGTTGGGATGATGCAACCGCTGACCAAGTACACCCACCAGTTGGCGTCCGCTGACAACATTCCCTCGCGTGTGCGTGAAGCCTTCCGCCTTGCTGAGGAAGAGAAGCCCGGAGCGGTTCATCTTGAACTTCCCGAGGACATCGCCGCGGAGCAGACCGAAAGCCGGCCAATTCCTCCGAGCCTGCATCGTCGCCCGCTGGCCGAACACAAGGCCATCGAGGCCGCAGTCGAGAAATTGCAGACAGCCCGTAGCCCGATCCTGGTGATTGGTGCCGGCGCCAATCGCAAGATGACTGCCAAGGTACTCAAGCAACTGATCGACAAGACCGGCATTCCTTTTGTCACCACTCAGATGGGCAAAGGTGTGGTAGATGAGCGTCATCCACGCTTCCTTGGCAATGCCGCACTGTCTTCCGGCGACTTCGTGCACCGTGCTGTCGAGGCGGCTGATCTGATCGTAAACATTGGCCACGACGTGATTGAGAAACCGCCATTTTTCATGGTCCGTGGCGGCACCGAAGTCATCCACATCAACTTCCGCTCCGCCGAGGTCGATCCGGTGTACTTCCCGCAGGTCGAAGTGATCGGCGATATCGCCAATGCTGTTTGGCAGATCGGCGAATCCTTGAATGACACTTCACACTGGGACTTCACCCGCCTTATGACGATCCGTGAATCCAACGAGGCCCAAGTGATCGAGGGCGCGGACGACAACCGTTTCCCGATCTACCCGCAGCGCTTTGTCGCCGACGTGCGTCGTGCCATGCCCTCTGAAGGCATCGTGGCTCTGGATAACGGCATCTACAAAATCTGGTTCGCGCGCAACTACAAGGCACATAAACCCAACACCGTACTGTTAGACAATGCCTTGGCAACGATGGGTGCGGGCCTGCCTTCGGCGATGGCTTCACATTTGGTCTATCCGGATCGTCCTGTGGTAGCTGTGTGCGGTGACGGCGGCTTCATGATGAACAGCCAGGAGCTGGAAACCGCCGTACGTTTGAAGATGAACCTGACGGTCATCATCCTACGCGATGATGGCTACGGCATGATCCGTTGGAAGCAGTCCAACATGGGGTTCACTGATTTTGGTCTGGACTACGGCAACCCGGATTTCGTCATGTATGCGCGAAGCTATGGTGCCAAGGGCCACCGGGTGGAAAGCGCCGAAGGCTTCTTGCCGCTACTGCAGCGCTGCATCAGTGAGCCGGGTGTGCACGTTATCGATTGTCCGGTGGATTATTCCGAGAACGATTTCATTCTGAACCATGAGCTTAAAAGACGTAGCGCTTTGGTTTAAGCCAACCCCATTCAGAAAAGGAAACGTCATGCAGCTTAAAGACACCCAGTTGTTCCGCCAGCAAGCCTTCATCGATGGCGCGTGGGTTGATGCGGACAATGGTCAGACGATCAAGGTCAACAACCCGGCAACGGGCGAAATTCTGGGCACCGTGCCGAAAATGGGCGCTGCCGAAACCCGCCGTGCGATCGAAGCCGCTGACAAAGCGCTGCCGGCCTGGCGTGCACTGACCGCCAAAGAACGTGCGACCAAGCTGCGTCGCTGGTTCGAACTGATCATCGAGAACCAGGACGACCTGGCTCGCCTTATGACCCTGGAACAGGGTAAGCCATTGGCCGAAGCCAAGGGCGAAATCGTCTACGCCGCTTCCTTCATCGAGTGGTTCGCCGAAGAAGCCAAGCGCATCTACGGTGACGTGATTCCGGGCCATCAGCCAGACAAGCGCCTGATCGTGATCAAGCAGCCAATCGGCGTGACCGCTGCAATCACCCCGTGGAACTTCCCGGCTGCCATGATCACCCGTAAAGCCGGTCCGGCCCTGGCCGCCGGTTGCACCATGGTGCTCAAGCCTGCTTCGCAAACCCCGTTCTCCGCTTTCGCCCTGGCCGAACTGGCTCAGCGTGCCGGCATCCCGGCTGGCGTGTTCAGCGTTGTTTCCGGCAGCGCCGGCGACATCGGCAGCGAACTGACCAGCAACCCGATCGTACGCAAGCTGTCCTTCACCGGTTCGACCGAAATCGGTCGTCAACTGATGTCGGAATGCGCCAAGGACATCAAGAAAGTGTCCCTGGAACTGGGCGGCAACGCGCCGTTCATCGTGTTCGACGACGCGGACCTGGATAAGGCCGTCGAAGGCGCGATCATTTCCAAATACCGCAACAACGGTCAGACCTGCGTCTGCGCCAACCGCCTGTACATTCAGGATTCGGTCTACGACGCGTTCGCCGAGAAGCTGAAAGTGGCTGTGGCCAAGCTCAAGATCGGTAACGGTCTGGAAGACGGCACCACCACTGGCCCGCTGATCGACGAAAAAGCCGTGGCCAAGGTGCAAGAACACATCGCTGACGCCATTTCCAAAGGCGCCACCGTGCTGTCCGGCGGCAAGTCGATGGAAGGTAATTTCTTCGAACCGACCATCCTGACCAACGTGCCGAACAACGCGGCCGTGGCCAAGGAAGAAACCTTCGGTCCATTGGCTCCACTGTTCCGCTTCAAAGACGAAGCCGATGTGATCGCGATGTCCAACGACACCGAGTTCGGTCTGGCCTCGTACTTCTATGCTCGCGATCTGGGTCGTGTGTTCCGTGTGGCTGAAGCCCTGGAATACGGCATGGTCGGCGTCAACACCGGGTTGATCTCCAACGAAGTCGCGCCGTTCGGCGGCATCAAGGCCTCGGGCCTGGGCCGTGAAGGCTCCAAGTACGGCATCGAGGATTACCTGGAAATCAAATACCTCTGCCTGGGCATCTAACCCCGGAAGAGCATTGCTTCAAGCGCAAAGGGCACGAGAGCGCTGTCCCTTTGCGCCGCTTCAAACCGGAATTTTCTCTGTGGTCGGGAACGCTGTGGCAGTCGATCATCGCATGCTGCCTTAGTTACCTCCCCACCGCTTAATCCTTGAACCACGCCGACCGATGAGCGGCGAATGAGGAATGTAATGAGCAAGACTAACGCTTCTTTGATGGCCCGCCGTACCAATGCAGTTCCACGTGGTGTTGGCCAGATTCACCCGATCTTCGCCGAGTCCGCGAAGAACGCGACCGTGACCGACGTTGAAGGTCGTGAGTTCATCGACTTCGCCGGCGGTATCGCCGTGCTGAACACCGGCCACGTGCACCCGAAAATCATCGCGGCCGTGACCGAGCAGCTGAACAAGCTGACCCACACTTGCTTCCAGGTACTGGCCTATGAGCCGTACGTAGAAGTGTGCGAAAAAATCAACGCCAAGGTGCCAGGTGATTTCGCCAAGAAAACCCTGTTGGTGACCACCGGTTCCGAAGCCGTGGAAAACTCGATCAAGATCGCCCGTGCCGCCACTGGCCGTGCCGGCGTGATTGCGTTCACCGGCGCTTACCACGGTCGCACCATGATGACCCTGGGCCTGACCGGTAAAGTCGTGCCTTACTCGGCCGGCATGGGCCTGATGCCAGGCGGCATCTTCCGCGCGCTGTACCCGAACGAACTGCACGGTGTGAGCATCGACGACTCGATCGCTTCCATCGAACGCATCTTCAAGAACGACGCAGAGCCGAAAGACATCGCTGCGATCATCATCGAGCCGGTTCAGGGCGAAGGTGGTTTCTACGTCGCTCCGAAAGAATTCATGAAGCGCCTGCGTGCCCTGTGCGACCAGCACGGCATCCTGCTGATCGCTGACGAAGTACAGACTGGCGCTGGCCGTACCGGTACTTTCTTCGCCATGGAACAGATGGGCGTTGCTGCCGACCTGACCACTTTCGCCAAGTCCATCGCTGGCGGCTTCCCGCTGGCCGGTGTGTGCGGCAAGGCCGAGTACATGGACGCCATCGCTCCAGGCGGCCTGGGCGGCACCTACGCCGGTAGCCCGATCGCTTGCGCCGCGGCCCTGGCCGTGATGGAAGTGTTCGAAGAAGAGCACCTGCTGGATCGTTGCAAGGCCGTTGGCGAGCGTCTGGTAACCGGCCTGAAGGCCATCCAGGCCAAGTACCCGGTGATCGGCGAAGTCCGTGCCCTGGGTGCGATGATCGCTGTCGAGCTGTTCGAAAACGGCGACAGCCACAAGCCGAACGCTGCCGCTGTGGCATCGGTTGTGGCCAAGGCTCGCGACAAGGGCCTGATCCTGCTGTCCTGCGGCACCTACGGCAACGTTCTGCGCGTCCTGGTGCCGCTGACCTCGCCGGACGAGCAACTGGACAAAGGCCTGGCGATCATCGAAGAGTGCTTCGCCGAGCTGTGATCACCTAATGTGACCTGATCGACAAAAAAACCCGCTTCGGCGGGTTTTTTCATGCCTCTGGAAACACATCCTGCGCATTAACGTTGTATCGAATGGCCTGCATTGGCTAAGGTTCCTGCATTGCCAGGGAGAGCTGTATGACAACTGTCATTTTACCCGCGGTTCCGAGAGTACTGATTGCCGAGGCCGACCCCTGGTCCCGGGATCTGCTCAAGGAAGTGTTGTTGAACGTACGCTGCGATGCGCGGCTGGATTTGTGCGCCGATGGCCAGCAGGCGCTGGAGCTATTGGCTGCCAACCCCTATGACCTGGTCATCGCCGATTGGGAGTTGCCAGGTGTCGATGGCCTGAATGTCCTGCGTAACGTCCGCCAGCGCAAACGCAACCCGCCGCTGCCCTTCATCCTCATGAGCAGTCGCAACGACAGTGCTAGCGTGCGCGAGGCCTTGCCGCTGGCGCCGGCCGCGTACCTGACCAAGCCCCTGAACATGGAAAGCCTGACCCATCGGTTGCAGGGGTTGTTGCTGCACGCGGGGGAAGAAGTCTCGTGCGAAGTGCCGGCGCTGGCGCCGGGCATGACGTTGTCGGTGTTTCTGGAGCGTCGACGGGAGTTGGCCGACGGCGCGCCGCTGATGACCGACGTGCAAGTGGCGGTCAAACGCAGCCTCAATCCCAATGGCCTCGACCTGACGGTGCTGGAGGACGAAATCCGCACCGATCCGCAGGTTACGGCGGTGCTGATTGCCGCTGCCAACAGTGCGGCCCAGCACCACGGCGCCGGCGTGCAAACCCTGTCCCAGGCGCTGCATCGCCTGGGCACCGGACAGAGCATGAACCTGATTCTCGGCCTGGCGCTCAAGCGCAGTGCCCGGCTCAGCGATCCGCAATTGGCCGACTATGCCGAGCGCTACTGGGATCTGTCACTGCACACCGCCGAGTACGCGCGAACCCTGGCACGCTTGCTCGATCTGGATCAGGAGCGTTGCTATTGCGCCGGCATGTTGCATTGTCTCGGTGATCTGGCGTTGCTGCGCTGTCTGCAGGAATGGCAACAGGCCGGCGGCACACTGGACGAGTGGGAAGAGGTGGGGGAAGCGCTGGTTGAATATGGCGCAGCCTATGGCTCGGCCCTGCGTACACGCTGGCGTCTGCCGCTGGAGTTGCGGGAGCTGATTGCGGCGGCCTACCAGCTCGGTGGCGGGGTTTATTCCCGCGAGGCGCTGGTGATGAACATGGCGGCGCAGATGGCGCGCCTGACCGAGCATGAGGGCATCGAGGAGCTGGCGAAGAGCCGGACGGCGCGGTTGCTCAAGATCGGCTTGCCGGAGTTGATGCGGTTGCGCAAGAAGTAAGCTCTCCACTTACCCCTGTGGGAGCGGGCTTGCCCGCGAAAGCGGAGTGTCAGTCGACATAAAAGGTGACTGATGCGGCCCCTTCGCGAGCAAGCCCGCTCCCACATGGGGGCTGTGGTGCCTGTCAGGCAGTGACAATCCGGTTCTTGCCCTCGCGCTTGGCCTGATACATCGCGGCATCCGCCCGGGAAAACAGGTCCTCCACGTTTTCGTCCGAGGCGCTCAGGCTGGTCAGGCCCTGGCTGACAGTGATGCCGAACGTCCGGCCTTCATGGTTGAAGCCCAACTGCTGAATCTGCCGATGCAGGCGTTCAGCCACTTGCAGGGCCATTTGTGGCGTGCACCCGGGAAACACCGCAGCAAATTCCTCACCGCCAATGCGCCCGAACAGGTCGCGACGGCGCAACGCTGCGCGGCCGCTTTCGGCAATGCGTTGCAGCACGTTGTCGCCTTCCTGATGACCGTAGGTGTCGTTGATTGTCTTGAAGTTATCAATATCCAGCATCAGAAACGACAACGGCTCGCCCTGTTGCCGGGCGTGTGCGAACGCGCGGTGAGCGCATTCGAAGAAGTGATGACGATTGCTGCTCTGGGTCAGCGCGTCGGTGGTGGCCAGGCGATGCAGTTCAGTTTCCACTTGCTTCTTGTGGGTGATGTCTTCGGCAATGCCGACGATGATCACCGGTTGCCCAGGCTCGGCCTGGCGATTGATGAAGCATTTGTCGCTGAGCCAGCGCACCTGGCCGTCGGCGGCAATGATTCGATACTCGCGGTCTTCGACGGCGCCTTTGTCCAGCACTTCGGCCAGGCTGCGTTCGGCATAGTCGAGGTCGTCAGGGTGAATGCTGTCGCGCCATTGATTGCAGTCGGCCAGCAACTGGTCGGCTGAACGGCCAAAAATCCGTTCATAGGCCGGGCTGACGTAAAGCACCCGGCGGGTTTCCCAATCGAATGCCCACAGCACCGCGTTGACGCTTGCCAGCAAGGTGCTGAGCAAATGTTCCCGTTCGGTCAGGCGTGCGACTTCGCCTTGGGCGTGCATCAGCGCCATCAGGGTCTGCGCGGTCTCGGGGCAAGGTGACGAAGATGAGTCTTGCAGGTTCTTTTGGGCCATCGACACAAATCTCAAAGGGCATGCGGCCAACACCAAGCCCGCCGGGGATGGCGAAGTGTCTTTGAGATAAGGGTTTCAAGATGAAGTTCCCGCCTTTTGTGGAGAGAGAGCTTGCTCCCGCCGGGCGGTACTGGCGACGCGTTTTTGCGGCCACAAATCCATGTGGGAGCGGGCTTGCTCGCGAATGCGGTGTGTCAGTCACCTTTTATGTCGACTGACACACCGCATTCGCGAGCAAGCCCGCTCCCACAGGTTTTTCAGACAGCGGCAGGGCGCAGGGAGTAGGTTTTCAATTGATCGGCGAAGTCGCGCAGGGATTGAATCCCGCTGGCTTCGGCTTCGTGCACCCAGTCCTTGATCGCCGCCAGCATGTCGTGGCCATTTGAGCTGGTCTTGACCCAGATCTGCTGCAGGGCCAGGCGTTTCTCGTAGATTACCTTCAGTGCCTGACTGTGCTCGAGCATGTTCTGGATGCGTACATGGTGTTTGTCATCCAGCAGGCTGGTCTCTCGTGAAAGCAGGCGTTTGGCCCGGCGGAACTGGTGACGTACCGAGTGATCAACCTTTTCCAGCTCTTGCTTGACCAGTGGGCCGATCACCAATTTGCGGTACTGGGCCATGATCTGGAAGCGGTTGTTGAGGATCGCCATGGCGGTGTCCATGTCCAGATTGCCCTTGCCTTCGACGCGATGGGCAATCGGCGCAACCCGTTGAACCTTGGCCAGGCGCAGGAAACTGAAGACTTTGATCCACGCCCAGCCCAGGTCGAATTCCCACTTCTTCACCGACAGTTTTGCCGAATTAGGGTAGGTGTGATGGTTGTTATGCAGTTCTTCGCCGCCAATCAGGATGCCCCACGGCACCAGGTTGGTCGCCGCATCGCGGCATTCGAAGTTGCGGTAGCCGATGGCATGGCCCAGGCCATTGACCACGCCGGCGGCCCACACCGGGATCCACATCATCTGGATGGCCCAGATGGTGATGCCGATGGTGCCGAACAGCAGCAGGTCGATAACGGCCATGATCGCCACACCCAGCAGCGGGAAGCGGCTGTAGAGGTTGCGCTCGATCCAGTCTTCGGGGCAGTTCTTGCCGTAGATGCGCAGCGTCTCGGGGTTTTCCGCTTCGGCGCGGTACAGCTCGGCGCCTTTGCGCAGCACCGTGGACAGCCCCTTGATGACCGGGCTGTGCGGGTCATCGACGGTTTCGCATTTGGCGTGATGCTTACGGTGGATGGCCGTCCACTCGCGGGTGTTCTGCGCCGTGGTCAGCCACAGCCAGAAACGGAAGAAATGCTTGAGGCCCCCATTCAGTTCCAGGGAGCGGTGGGCCGAGTAACGATGCAGATAGACCGTAACGGCGATGATCGTGACGTGGGTCATCAGCAGGGTGACTGCTACCAGTGACCAGGCCGACAAGCCAAGTAAACCTTCGTACCACATAGGCTGTAGGGCCCTCGATAAAGAAAAAAACAGCCGTTGCATTATCACTAAGCCCACACAGAAAACCAGTCGCCCTTTCAGATAAGAGTGGCTGGATGTGTCTTTAAACTATAATTGCAGCCTTTTCGTATGGACATGGATTGCCGGATGCCTGCCACCTATCGCGATGCCTTGCGTGCAGCGCTGCTCTATCTGTTGCTTTCTGTGGTTTGGCTGCAGATCAGTGGCTATTTATTAAACAGTTTCTTCGATAGCTCGGAAGAGCTATTGCGGTGGCAACTGATCAACGGTTATGCCTGGGTGGTGCTAAGCGCCGGGTTGATCTTCATCGCCCGTGCGCGACTGCTTCGTTGCCTCGGGGTCGGCGCCAAACTGCGTGAGCGCAGCGAAGATCGCGAGCGTTTGCGTCAAGCCGCTGCTGTGTTCGACTGCACTCGCGAAGGGGTGTTGGTCACCAATTGCGAAGGCTTGATTATCCATGTCAACCGGGCGTTCATGGAGATCACCGGCTATCAAAGTGAAGAAGTCCTGGGTCAGCGCCCCAGTCTGTTCAAGTCTGGCCGTCATCCAGCGGATTTCTACCGGGCCATGTTCGCCACACTCGACAGTGTGGGGGAGTGGAGCGGGGAGATCTGGAACCGCCGTAAAAGCGGTGAAATCTACCCGCAATGGCAGACTATCCGCGTCATTCGCGACGATCATGGGCGACGTAACCAATACGTGGCAGTTTTTTCCGACATCAGTGCGATCAAGGACTCCGAGCATGAGTTGATGCACCTGGCTCACCACGATCCGCTGACCGATCTGCCCAATCGGCTGCTGTTCACCGACCGAGTCGAGCAGGCCCTGACATCGGCGCAGATCCACAGGCGTGGCTGCGCGTTGCTGATGATCGATCTGGACCACTTCAAGATGATCAACGACAGCCTCGGGCACACCATTGGGGATCATTTGCTCAAGGCCGTAGCCGGACGCCTGAAAGGCATGTTCGACCCCGGTATTACCCTGGCTCGGCTGGGCGGCGACGAGTTTGCCGTGCTGGCCGAATGCTGTCCGCAGTTGGTCCAGGCGGCTGCGCTGGCGCAACGGATCATCAACGGACTGAAAGAGCCGTTTGCTATCGATGGGCATCAGCTGTTCATCAACACCAGCATTGGCATCAGCCTGTTCCCCAGCGATGCCTTGAGCGTTGAACAATTGTTGCGTAACGCCGATTCGGCGCTGTTCAAGGCCAAAAGCACCGGTCGCAATGACTACGCGCTCTACACCGAAGAATTGACCGCCCATGCCCAACAACGCGTCGAGATCGCCTTCGAATTGCGCCGTGCCCTGGACCAGCAGGAACTGCAGGTTTATTACCAGCCGGTACACGACCTCAAGACCAGCCGCCTGATAGGTGTCGAGGCGCTGGTGCGTTGGCAGCACCCGCAGCGGGGGCTGGTGTCGCCAGCGGAATTCATTCCGGTCGCCGAACGAACCGGTCTGATTGCCGAAATCGATGCCTGGGTCATGGCGCAGGCGTGTCGGCAGATGTGTCAGTGGCAGCAGGACGGGGTGGTGCTGTCGTTTGTGGCGGTCAACGTTTCTTCGCGCCTGTTCGCTCGTCGCGAGTTGTATCAGCAGGTGGCGCAGGTGCTGCACGAAACCGGGCTGGAACCGGCCTGTCTGGAACTGGAAGTGACCGAAAGCGCAGTGATGGACGATCCGGAAGTCGCGCTGGAACAGATGCATCGCCTGCGCGAGTTGGGTGTGCGCCTGGCCATCGACGACTTCGGCACGGGTTATTCATCGCTGTTGCGGCTCAAGCGCCTGCCGGTGCAAAAACTGAAAATCGACCAGGGCTTCGTCGCCGGATTGCCGTGGGACGAGGATGATGCGGCGATCTCGCGGGTGATCATCGCCCTGGCCCAAAGCATGGGCATGCAGGTTCATGCCGAAGGGATCGAGCAGGTCGAACAGGCGGCGTTCCTCCTTGAGCAGGGCTGTGATCTGGGGCAGGGCTACTGGTTTGGGCGGCCGGTGCCGGCAGGGCAGTTGAACTGGGCTCATACGCCGGAGATCGGAGCAGATACCTCATCGCCTTGCTGATACACAAAACCTGTGGGAGCGGGCTTGCTCGCGAAGGCGGACTGTCTGGCAAAAGGGATGTTGAATGTGCCGGCCTCTTCGCGAGCAAGCCCGCTTCCACAGGTTTTTGCTGCGCTTGAAAGAGGGTGAATCGCCTCAAGCCCTTGTCCCTTCAATTAATGTTTTCTGGTTATATAAACATTCTTAAATAGTCTTTTTAAGAATATCAAGACCTCACTAGTATTGCTCCCAAGCCGCAAGCAGTGCCGACACTGCGAGGCAATCTCTCAGTTGAAGGAGCAGCAATATGAGCGCATCCCTGCGTAGCGTCGACGGTCAAGACGAAGCCACCATCCTGCGTGAAATCCAGAGCGCCCTGCGCGACCTGCGGTTTGGTGCCGTGGAAATCACTGTGCACAACGCGCAGGTGGTGCAGATCGAACGCAAAGAAAAATTCCGTTTGCAGCAGCCAGGCAACAAGCCGGGCTGAGTCGAAAGATCAAAAGATCGCAGCCTGCGGCAGCTCCTACGGGAACTGTGTAGGAGCTGCCGAAGGCTGCGATCTTTGAGCGGGCAACCAGATTCCAGATCATAAAAAGCCAATACCAAGAATCCCAGGAGCTTTCACCATGTCGTCGATTCGTCATTTCGCTTTGGCCGCCCTGGCCAGCGCCCTTTTTGCCGGTTCTGCAGTTGCCAAGGACTACGAACTGCTCAACGTGTCGTACGACCCGACCCGCGAGCTGTACCAGGACTACAACGCCGAATTCGTGAAGTTCTGGCAAAAGGAACATGCCGGCGACACCGTGAAAATCCAGCAATCCCATGGTGGCTCGGGCAAGCAAGGCCGGGCGGTGATCGATGGCCTGCGCGCCGACGTCGTTACCCTGGCCCTGGCCGGTGACATCGACGAGATCGCCAAGCTCGGCAAGACCCTGCCGGCTGACTGGCAAAAGCGCCTGCCGGACGCAAGCACGCCTTACACTTCGACCATCGTGTTCCTGGTGCGCAAGGGCAACCCTAAAGGCATCAAGGATTGGGGTGACCTGGTCAAGAATGACGTTTCGGTGATCACGCCGAACCCGAAAACCTCCGGCGGTGCGCGCTGGAACTTCCTCGCGGCCTGGGCCTATGGCCTCAAAGCCAATGGCGGCGACGAAGCCAAGGCCAAGGAATACGTGCAAACCCTGTTCAAGCACGTGCCCGTGCTGGACACCGGCGCCCGCGGCTCGACCATTACTTTCGTCAACAACGGTCAGGGCGATGTGTTGCTGGCCTGGGAAAACGAAGCCTTCCTGGCCCTGAAAGAAGAGGGCGGCGCTGACAAGTTCGACATCGTCGTGCCTTCGCTGTCGATCCTTGCCGAGCCACCAGTGGCGGTGGTCGACAAGAATGCCGAGAAAAAGGGCAACGAGCAGATCGCCGAAGCCTACCTCAAGCACCTGTACAGCCCGGCCGGCCAGGAAATTGCGGCGAAGAACTTCTATCGCCCGCGTGACAAGGACGTGGCCGCCAAGTATGCCCAGCAGTTCCCGAAACTGGAGCTGGTAAGCATCGACAAGGACTTCGGCGGCTGGAAAAGCGCGCAGCCGAAATTCTTCAATGACGGCGGGGTGTTCGACCAGATCTACCAGGCGCAGTAATCTTAAATAGCCACTACGAGCCCCGATGCAAGTCAGCTAAGGTGCTTAACATGTGGGAGCGGGCTTGCTCGCGAAGACGGTGTATCAGGCGGCATTAACGTTGACTGACACACTGCTTTCGCGAGCAAGCCCGCTCCCACATGAGTGGGTTTAGCAGATCGCTTTTTAACCAAGGACTTTTATGTCGCGTCGTATCTCCCCCGTCATACCCGGCTTCGGGCTGACGCTGGGCTACACCTTGGTGTACCTCAGCCTGATTGTGCTCATACCACTGGCGGCGATGTTCGTGCATGCCGCTCAACTCACCTGGGATCAGTTCTGGGCAATCATCTCGGCGCCACGGGTGCTGGCGGCGTTGAAGCTCAGCTTCGGCACCGCCCTGTGTGCCGCCATCATCAACGGCATCATCGGCACGCTGCTGGCCTGGGTATTGGTGCGCTATACCTTCCCTGGACGAAAAGTGATCGATGCAATGATCGACTTGCCGTTCGCATTGCCCACGGCGGTGGCCGGTATTGCACTGACGGCGCTGTACACCCCTACCGGCCTGGTCGGTCAGTTTGCAGCGGATCTGGGTTTCAAGATCGCCTACACCCCCCTGGGCATCACCCTTGCCCTCACTTTTGTGACACTTCCATTCGTAGTACGTACCGTACAGCCAGTATTGGCGGACATTCCTCGTGAAGTCGAAGAAGCAGCGGCGTGCCTGGGTGCAAAACCCTTGCAGGTTTTCCGCCATATCCTGCTGCCGGCACTGCTGCCTGCTTGGCTGACCGGTTTCGCGTTGGCCTTTGCCCGCGGGGTTGGCGAGTATGGTTCGGTGATTTTCATCGCCGGTAACATGCCGATGAAAACCGAGATTCTGCCGCTGCTGATCATGGTCAAACTCGACCAATACGATTACACCGGCGCTACCTCCATTGGTGTACTGATGCTGGTGGTTTCCTTCGTCCTGTTGCTGCTGATCAACTTGTTGCAGCGGCGCATCGAAACCCCATAAAGAGGCGCACCCATGTCCCAATCGTCTATTGCTGCCGCTTCCTCGAACGCTGCCCGCCGTGGCAGCGCGACTTCGCGGCGAATCCTGATCGGCCTTGGCTGGCTGATTTTTGCGCTGTTCCTGTTGCTGCCGCTGTTCATCGTGGTGTCCCAGGGCCTGAAACTCGGCCTCGGTGCGTTCTTCACCGCGATCTTTGAGCCGGACGCGCTGTCGGCACTGAAACTCACGGTCATCGCCGTACTGATTTCGGTGCCGTTGAACCTGGTGTTCGGCGTCAGCGCTGCGTGGTGCGTGAGCAAGTACTCGTTCCGCGGCAAGAGCATGCTGGTGACGCTGATCGACCTGCCGTTCTCTGTGTCGCCGGTAATCGCCGGCCTGGTCTATGTGCTGATGTTCGGCGCCCAGGGCCTGTTTGGCCCATGGCTGCAGGATCACGACATCCAGATCGTCTTCGCCCTGCCGGGCATCGTGCTGGCGACGATCTTCGTCACTGTGCCGTTCGTGGCCCGTGAACTGATCCCGTTGATGCAGGAACAAGGCACTCAGGAAGAGGAGGCCGCGCGCCTGCTCGGCGCCAATGGCTGGCAGATGTTCTGGCACGTCACCGTACCCAACATCAAATGGGGCCTGATTTATGGCGTGGTGTTGTGCACTGCGCGGGCCATGGGGGAATTCGGTGCGGTGTCGGTGGTGTCCGGGCACATTCGCGGGGTGACCAACACCCTGCCGTTGCACGTCGAGATCCTCTACAACGAATACAACCACGTGGCCGCGTTCGCCGTGGCGAGCCTGTTGCTGATCCTGGCGCTCTTCATCCTGCTGCTCAAGCAGTGGAGCGAAAACCGTATTAACCGCCTGCGCGCCAGCGCCGCGGAGGAATAATTCATGTCGATCGAAGTGCGTAACGTCAGCAAGAATTTCCAACGCGTTCAAGGCGCTGGACAACATCAGCCTGGACATCCAGAGCGGCGAACTCGTCGCGTTGCTCGGTCCGTCGGGCTGCGGCAAGACCACGCTGCTGCGGATCATCGCCGGCCTGGAAACCCCGGACAAAGGCAACATCGTGTTCCACGGTGAAGACGTTTCCGGTCACGATGTGCGTGATCGCAACGTCGGTTTCGTGTTCCAGCACTACGCCCTGTTCCGCCACATGACGGTGTTCGACAACGTCGCGTTCGGCCTGCGCATGAAGCCGAAAAAACAGCGCCCGAGCGAAAGCCAGATCGCAACCAAGGTTCACGAGCTGCTCAACATGGTGCAACTGGACTGGTTGTCGGATCGCTATCCGGAGCAACTTTCCGGTGGTCAGCGTCAGCGCATTGCCTTGGCCCGGGCGCTGGCGGTGGAGCCGAAAGTGCTGCTGCTCGACGAACCTTTCGGCGCCCTCGACGCCAAGGTTCGCAAGGAACTGCGCCGCTGGCTGGCGCGTCTGCACGAAGACATCAACCTGACCTCGGTGTTCGTGACCCACGACCAGGAAGAAGCGATGGAAGTCGCCGACCGTATCGTGGTGATGAACAAGGGTGTGATCGAGCAGATCGGTTCACCGGGTGACGTCTACGAAAACCCGGCCAGCGACTTCGTCTATCACTTCCTCGGCGATTCGAACCGCCTGCACCTTGGCGAAGACCACCACGTGCTGTTCCGCCCGCACGAAGTGTCACTGTCGCGCCATGAACTGGAAGATCACCACGCGGCCGAAGTGCGCGATATTCGTCCGCTGGGCGCGACAACGCGGGTAACGCTGAAGGTCGAAGGGCAGAGCGATCTGATCGAGGCCGAAGTGGTCAAGGATCACGACAGCCTGATCGGGTTGGCGAAGGGGGAGACGTTGTTCTTCAAGCCGAAGGTCTGGCAGAAGGTTGCCAACATCTAAAGCAAAAGCATCGCGAGCAAGCTCGCTCCCACAGGGATTTGGGTTGGCCACAACTATTGTGTTCGACCCTGATCCACTGTGGGAGCGAGCTTGCTCGCGATTGCTATCTAGACAGCAGCACGCTTCGGATTGACCCGCACTTCACCCGCTCGCGCCTCAATCTGCTCTTTGAGCTCACGCCGCATCCCCAGCATGAACGCCAGTTCCGCCACCACGAACAACGGCCCGACAATCAAGCCGGTCACGTCATCGACAAAGGCCGGTTTGCGCCCTTCGTAGTGATGGCCGACAAACTGAATCGCCCAACCGATCACGAACATCACCACGCCGCTGCCCAGCCAGACCAGCGTGCTTTGCTGTGCCAGCGCATGGCCGCCCCAGACACTCAGCCCGAGCAACAGGGTCATCAATACGCCCAGGCGCAATTCCAGGCGCAGGTAAAACCACGCCGATGCCAGCGAAACGAGCACCGCCGGTGACAGCCACACGCCACCCAGCGACCACTGCGGCCGGGACAGCAACACCGCGACGGCAACCACGATCAGCGGAATGCCGATAAAGTGCGATGCAATGTTGCGCGGGTCACGGTGGTAGGCGGCGTATTGACTGAGGTGGTCGACGAGGCTTTTCATTGTTGTTCTCCTGTGGGGTGATTGATCATGCCCCGGGGCCACTTCCCGCTCTGTCAGCCAGGCGACAATCTCTAGGAGTTTTCATGGATATGCAGGTCTGGCGCCCACGCCTGATGAGCGGTCAGTGGTTCAGCCATTTGCCTGTTTCCCTACAGGATAGCCTGCTGTCGGTGGCCAGACTGCGGCGGTTGTCGCCGGGCCAGCGGCTGTTCAAGCGTGGCGATCCGCCCTGCGGCCTGTACGCGGTGCTTGAAGGCGCGGTACGCGTCGGTGCCGTGAACGAGCAGGGCAAGGAAGCCTTGCTGAGCCTGGTGGAGCCGCCGCACTGGTTCGGCGAGATCTGCCTGTTCGATGGTCAGCCACGCACCCACGATGCCTACGGCGTGGGCCAGTGCACACTGCTGCACATTCCCCAGCACACCTTGCTCACGTTGCTCGACGAGCATCCGCAGCACTGGCGGCAACTGGCATTGCTAATGAGCCAGAAATTGCGCATGACCTTCATCAATCTCGAACAGCTGAGCCTGTTGCCGGCTCCGGCACGGCTGGCGCACCGCTTGCTGATGATCGCCGAAGGCTATGGCGAGACCGCCCCGCCGCGACGCGTCCTGCAACTGCCCCAGGAGCAGCTTGCCGCCATGCTGTCGCTGTCGCGCCAGACCACCAACCAGATTCTCAAGGAGTTGCAGGGGCAGGGGATCATCGGGCTGAGTTACGGCGAAATCGAAATCCTCGATGCCGAGCGGTTGCGGACACTGGCCACAATCTGAAACTCGACGCATATCCCTTGTGGGAGCGAGCTTGCTCGCGATGACGGTGTGTCAGTCTCCAGGTATGTCGACTGAAAGTCCGCTATCGCGAGCAAGCTCGCTCCCACAGGGGGGCTGGGTGAATCAGAGATTTGTGGTCACCGAAAAACCTGTGGGAGCGGGCTTGCTCCGGGCGGCGTTCCGACGATGGGGCCAGACCAGCCAACTCACCTTCCGAATCCATCAGCGCAACCCATCCCGAAACTGCCCCGGTGTCATCCCTGTCCAACGCTTGAATGCACGACTGAAGCTGCTGGTATCGGCAAACCCGAGCAAATAACTGATTTCGCTCAGCGACACCTGCGGGTCCCGCAGGTGCAGCAGCGCGAGGTTTTCGCGGCTTTCGTTGAGCAGCGTATCGAACCGGCAGCCCTCGTCCGCCAGGTGCCGTTGCAGGCTGCGCAGGCTCAGGTGCAGGGCCTTGGCGATGTGTTCGGCGCTGGGTTCGCCTTCGGGCAGTTGTTCTTCAATGGCGTCGCGGACCTTGCGCTCCCACGTCAGCGGCTTGAGTTGCGCCAGGGTGCGCTCGAGCACGGTTTCGTTGTGTTCGGCCAGTTCCGGGTTGGCGTCGTCCAGGTGGCTGTCGAAGTCGATGAGGGCGAACTCAAGCCGATCCTCGTCGGCACCGAAGTGCACGGGCGAGCGAAAGACTTTATGCCATTGGTGCGCGTCTGCCGGCTCCGGGCGGCGCAGGTAAGTCTCCAGCGGTGCGTAGTCGCGGCCCAGGCGATTGCGGCAGGTGCGCACGTAAATCGCCATGAACGCATCGATGGCTTCGAAGGCCGGGGCGGGATTGCCAACGGGGATTTTCAGACGGAAACGGTAGCGATCCTCGGCGCGAGTCAGTTCCAGCTCCAGGGCATCACTGACCACCTGGTGATAGCGCACGATGCGCTCGAACACTTCCCGCAGGCTGCCGCTGGCCACCAGTGCATACCCTAGCGCATGGAAGGTGGTCGGACTGACGAAGCGCGAAACCCGCAAACCGATCGCCGGGTCGCCGCTGGCCTGCACTGCCAGATTCCACAGGTGTGTGGTGCCTGACAGGGGATAACGCGCGTTCGGGTCGTCCATCAGTTGCGGGTCGAGCCCCGCTTGCTGGCACAGGGCGGTGCTGTCAATGCCAAGGGCATCGAGTTGCTTGCGCAGGGCGCGGGTCCAGCTGGCGAGGGAGGTCGGTTCAGTCATGCTGATTGGCGCTTCCAGTCAACAGGTTGGCGTTCACGGCTACCGCATTGCGAGGTTCCGCAAGGCAGGATGCAACCATCAATAACCAGAGGATGGAAGCATGGACCGTACTTCTGCAAGCCCCCAACGACTGAATGCAGCCCAACGCTCAGCCCATATCCGTGAAGTGGTGCTGGCCAGAGGTGTCGAATTGCGTGAGAAATACCCGATTCTCAAGCATCAGGACGCCCTCGGCGCAGGCATTCTGACCTTCGCCATCGCCGGTATGGTCGGTTCGGCGGCGCTCTACATGACCGGGCACATGGCCTGGTGGGCGTGCCTGTTGCTCAACGCTTTTTTCGCTTCGCTGACCCATGAGCTGGAACACGACCTGATCCACAGCATGTACTTCCGCAAGCAGAAGGTGCCGCACAACCTGATGATGGGATTGGTGTGGCTGGCGCGGCCGAGCACCATCAATCCCTGGATTCGCCGCCATCTGCACCTCAATCACCACAAGGTATCGGGCTCTGAGACCGACACGGAAGAGCGCGCCATCACCAATGGCGAACCCTGGGGTTTTGCGCGGCTGTTGATGATCGGCGACAACATCATGTCCTCGGTCATCCGCATGCTGCGCGCCAAAACCTGGGCGATGAAGTTCAGCATCATCAAACGCACGCTGAAGGTCTACGCACCGCTGGCGCTGATGCATTGGGGTGCGTGGTACGTGTTTCTCGGTTTCCATGCAGCGAATGGCGTTGCGCACCTGATGGGCGCACCGATCGAGTGGTCGGCGACGACGTTGTCGGTGATGCAGGTGATCGACATCGCAGCCGTCGTGATCATCGGCCCGAACGTGCTGCGCACCTTCTGCCTGCACTTCATCAGCTCGAACATGCATTACTACGGTGACGTGGAGCCGGGCAACGTGATGCAGCAATGCCAGGTGCTCAATGCCCCTTGGCTGTGGCCGCTGCAGGCGTTCTGCTTCAACTTCGGCAGCAGCCACGGGATCCATCACTTTGTGGTGAAGGAACCCTTCTACATCCGCCAGTTGACCGTGCCGGTGGCGCACAAGGTGATGCGCGAGATGGGGGTGCGGTTCAATGATTTCGGTACGTTTGCGCGGGCGAATCGGTTTGAGCGCAGGGAAGAGTTGGTCGCGGAAAAGGGGCGTACGGCTCAGGCTTAAGGGTTGTCTGTAAGGGCCTCTTCGCGGGCAAGCCCGCTCCCACAGTGATTTGTGCTGAATGCAAATTTTGCATTCACCGCAGAAACCTGTGGGAGCGGGCTTGCCCGCGAAGGGGCCGGTTCAGACAACATCAATCCGGCTGAAACGGCGACTCACTCAGAATCACCCCAGTCTCATCCACATACCGCTGCCAATGCTCGATCAAGGCACTGAGCCGCTGCGGCTGGCTCGACGCCAGGTCATGAATCTCCCCCGGATCACTGCCCAGGTCATACAGCTGCCAGGTCGCCGGCCCCACCGGTCCCGGGATGTACACCGCCTTCCATTGCCCCTGCCGAATCGCCCGCCGACCGAACAATTCCCACCCGGTGACGGTGTGCTCGTCATGCACGTGCGCCGTCTCGCCCGACAGGAACCCCAGCCACGACTTCCCGCGAACTTGCGCCACGGGTTTGCCGTGCCATTGCTTGCCCGGATGGCGCACGCCGGCCAGGTCGAGAATGGTCGGCGTGATGTCCATCACCGTGCCAAACCCATGGCTGATCTGGCCCTTGAGCGGCAGCTGCGGGTAATGCACCAGCGCTGGCACGCGAATCCCGCCTTCGGTGGTGAAGGCCTTGAACAGTCGCGACGGCGCGGTCGCCACTTGCGCCCAGTTCGGCCCGTACCAGACGTAGGAGTTGGCGCGGCCGATGTTGTCCAGGCTGTTGTCGTAATGCTGGTTGAGATAGGTCAGCAACTGCGGACCGAATTTCGGGAAAGCCTCCAGCAATGCCCCTTCGGCACCGTTATCGGACATGAACAGGATGAAGGTGTTGTCCAGTTGTCCCTGCTGGCGCAAGTAATCGACGACACGCCCGATGTTCCAGTCCATGCGCTCGACCATCGCCGCGTAAACCTCCATGGCCCGCGCGGAAATCTGCCGTTGCTCATCGCTCAGGGCATCCCACTGTGCAGTCAACTGGATCAGTGGATGCGGCTCGACATCGGCCTCGATCAATCCCTGCTTCTTGAGTTTTTCCAGACGTTCCAGGCGCAGCACTTCAGGGCCGGCGTCATAGCGCCCGCGGTATTTTTCCACCACCTCGGCCGGTGCCTGCAACGGCCAGTGCGGTGCGGAAAAGGGCAGGTAGGCGAAGAACGGCCGGGTCTGGTCGCGCTCCTTGAGGTATTGCAGCAGCTTGTCGCCGAAGGCGTCGGAGGAATAAAAATCCTTCGGCAGTTCGTCGATGAACCGGTCGTCTTCGATATACAGTGCCGGCGTGGATTTCAGCAGCCGTGGCGTCGTCTCATCGTAGGTCGGCTCGAAGCCGTAATGGTTGGCCGCACCGGGCAACAGCGAAAACGAACGCTCGAAACCCCGGGCGTGGGGCGCCCGTTCTGCGGTCAGGCCCAGGTGCCATTTGCCGCTCATCAACGTCTGGTAACCCGCCTCGCGCAGCAGCTCGGGCAGGGCGACCACGCGGTCGTTCAAGTGCCCTTCGTAGCCGGGCTTGCCGATCAGGTCCGGGGTCAGGGCTTCGGCCATGGTGCCGATGCCGGCGATGTGGTGATCGGTGCCGGTGAGCAGCATCGAGCGGGTCGGCGAGCAGGTCGGTGCGGTGTGGAAATCGGTAAGGCGCAGGCCATTGTTGGCCAGGGCATCGAGGTTCGGCGTATTGATTTCGCCGCCGAAGGCGCCGAGGTCGGAAAAGCCCAGGTCATCGGCCAGGATCACTAAAAAGTTGGGACGTTGCGGCATCAAGCATTTCCTTTTTCAGTAGGCAATGAAGGACAGCGGCAGATCGCGGACCTGCACCGGCACGGGGGGCTGGTAGTGACCGTCGCTGGTGAGTTCGTGAAGCAGTTCTTCGCGCAATTGGTGGAAGTCGAAACTGCTGCGCTGGCGCGGATGGGGCAGGGCAATGTCGACCACTTGCTTGATCCGCCCGGGGCGCGGCTCCATCACCACCACGCGATCGGCGAGGAAGATCGCTTCCTCGACATCGTGGGTGACCAGCACTGTGGTGATTTTTGCCCGCGCGCGGATCGCCAGCAGTTCGTCCTGCATCTGCTGGCGGGTCAGCGCGTCGAGGGCACCGAAGGGCTCGTCCAGCAGCAGAATCCGTGGGCTGGCCACCAGGCCGCGGGCGATGGCCACGCGCTGCGCCATGCCGCCGGAGAGCTGGTGCGGATAGGCGCGGGCGAAGTCGCCGAGGCCCACCAGCTCGATGAAGTCATGGATACGCCGGTGCTTTTGCGCGGCGCTCAATGGTTCGTTGACCAGGCCCAGGCCGATGTTGTCGGCCACGCTCAGCCACGGGAACAAACGGTGTTCCTGAAAGACGATGCCGCGCTCGCCACCGATGCCGCTGACGGCTTTTCCGTCCACGGTGATTTGCCCGCGAAATTGCGTATCCAGGCCCACCAACAGCCGCAGTAAAGTGGATTTTCCGCAACCGCTGGAGCCGACGATGGCGACGAACTCGCCCTCGGCGATGTCCAGGTTGAATTCGCGAATGGCCACCAGTTCGAAGCCGTCGACGTCGAAGGTCTTGCCCACGTGATTGAAGCTGACAATCGGTGCGTTCATGCGTGTCTCCAGCGAGTGGCGCGGATTTCCAGGCGTTGACCAATGAGGTTGAGCAGGGCGCCGGTCAGGCCCACCAGCAGCATGCCGGCCATGATCAGGTCCATGCGCAGCAGTTGCTGGGCGCCGATCATCTGGCTGCCGATGCCGCCGTTGGACGGCATGAAATATTCGGCGCCGATGGTGCCGAGCCAGGCGTAGATCAGGCTCAGGCGAAGGCCTGCGAAAATTCCCGGCGCCGCCCCCGGCAACACCAATCGACCGAGGCGCTGGCGCAGATTCAGGCGCAACACTTGGGCAGCCTCGTTGAGTTGTGGCGAGAGATTGGCGACGCTGCGTTGGGTGGCGATGAACAGCGGGAAAAACGCGGCGAGGGCGACGAACACCCACTTGGCCAATTCCCCCAGGCCGAACCACGCGGTGAGCAGCGGCACCCAGGCGAATATGGCGATTTGGCGGAGGGCGGCGAAGGTCGGGCCGAGCACGCGTTCACTGGTGTGCGACAGTCCAAGCAGCAGGCCCAGAGCAAAGCCGAGCCCGCCACCGAGCAGCAGCCCGCCAAGGGTTCGGCCCAGGCTCAGGGCCATGCCGCCAACCAGCGTGCCGTCGAGCAGGCCATGCCAGGTGGTGTGCAGGACGGCCAGCGGGCTGACCAGAATGTTCGGGTCAATCCACTGCTGATCCGAGCTCAGTTGCCACAACGCCAGCAGCGCCAGTGGCAGCAGCCACGGTTGCAGCCGTTGCCAGCCTTGATAACGCGGCCCGCGACGGATTTCGGCGGTGGCCGGGTGCGGCCAGTGCACCAGCTTCCTGTCCAGCAGGCCGATGCCGCGGTCCATCGCCATGCCGATCAAGCCGATCACCACGATGCACACGAAGACGATGTCGAGCATGAACAACTGCCGTGCCCAGACCATCAGGTAGCCGATGCCTTCGCTGGACGCGAGCAGTTCGACAGCGAGCAGCGAGGTCCATCCGGCGGCCAGCGCAAGGCGCACACCGGCCATGAAGGCCGGCAGTGCGGCAGGCAGCACCAGGCGGCGGATCAACAGGTGCCTGGGCAGGCGCAACACGGCGGCGGCTTCGCGCAGCCTGGGTTGCGCGTCGCGCACGCCGACCAGTGTGTGCAGGGTCACCGGCACCACGATGGCCTTGATCAACACCACCAGCTTCAGCACTTCACCGATGCCGAAAAACACCATGAACAAGGGAATCCAGGCCAGGGTCGGGACTTGCGCCAACCCGGCGAAGGTGGGAAACACCAGGCGTTCGAGCGTACGACTGAAACCCAGCGCCGCGCCCAATACCGCACCGACACTGATCCCCGCGAGCAGGCCCCAGGACAAACGTTGCAGGCTGATCCACAAATGGCTCCACAGCTCGCCTTGGGACAATTCAATGGCGCTGCTCCAGACCAGGGTCGGCGCCGGCAGGATCTGCTCGCTCATCCAGTGGTTGCGGCTGGCGAGCCACCAGAGGGCAAACAGGCTGAGGGGTAATAGCCAGGGCAAGAGCCGCTGGCTCAGCGTCGGCCAATGTCGTCGACCATCAAGCCGAGGTGCGGCCAGCGGCAGGCTTAGAAGGGAAACACGGGCCATGGGTGACCTCCGTTGTCGGGTTGCAATGCAAGCCTGCTTTTTGTGGGAGCGAGCTTGCTCGCGATGAGGGTGTGTCAGGCGACTTATGTGCTGGATGACACACCGCTATCGCGAGCAAGCTCGCTCCCACAGGGGGTTAAGGTGTATGCGAAATTGATCTATAAAAATTCACGTAAATGCTATTGAGAGATAAGCGAGACCATTTAAGGCCTCCATCAGCCGCTGCATCCAATGCATTCGAAGAATATTTTCGATGCTGCCAAGGCATACCCGGCGGAGAGGTCCGTCGGTGTTGATATAGATCCATATGATCTAAAAATGTGAATTTATAGTATTTAAGTGTTGGTTCTGATTCGGCCTACTTTCGGCTCCTCAACGCCCGTTGCCCCAAGGAGCCGTACCCATGAACCTTCCCTTCAAACGTGTCATCAGCCTGTTCGCCGCACCGGCCCTGGCGGGGCTGCTGGCCTTCACGGCCAACGCCGGTGAGCTCAAGGAAATCCGCATCGCCGTGCCGGACCTGAGTGCCGGTACCCAGCACAGTGGTGGTGGTGTAGTGGATGTGTTGCGCGATCAACAGATCTTCGAAAAGGCCTTTGCCGATCAAGGCATCAAGATTCAGTGGAGCTTTTTCAAGGGCGCAGGCCCGGTGATCAACGAAGCGTTCGCCAACGGTCAGGTGGACCTGGCCTACCTCGGCGACCTGGCAGCCATCATCGGCAAGTCCAATGGTCTGGATACGCGATTGCTCAGCGCCTCGGCGCGCGGGGTCAAGCACTACCTGGGCGTGGTACCGGGTTCGGGGATCAAGACCCTGCAAGACCTCAAGGGCAAGCGCGTGGCGATCTTCCGTGGCACGGCCAGCCAGTTGTCCTTCGATGCGGCGCTGGCCAGTCAGGGGTTGAGCGAGAAGGATGTGAAAGTCATCAACCTCGACTTCAACGCGGCGGTGGCGGCGCTGGCGGCGAAGCAGATCGATGCCTCGTGGGGTGGTTCCGGACTCACCGCATTACAGGCCAAGGGACTGGCCGAGTTGCCTCTGACCACCAAGGACCTGGGCGGCGCCGGCAGTGTTCAGGCCGTTTTGGTGGGGACCGGGAAGTTTGTCGACGAGCACCCCGAGGCGGTCGCCACACTGCTCAAGGCTCAACAGCAAGCGGTGGCGTGGCTGACCCAGGACAGCAACAAGGACGCTTATATTCAGTTGGTGTCGGGGTTGGCGAGTTACCCGCCGGTGATTCTCAGCCAGGATCTGAAGGATCAGAAATTGAGCGAGGTATTCCCGTCGACACTTGATCCGGTGTTCCTTGGCAAATTGCAGGATGCGGTGGACCTGGCGTCGCAGCAGAAGCTGATTCGCAAGTCGTTCAAGGTGACGGATTGGGTGGCGCCGGAGTTGGCTGCGGCAAAACTTTGAATTTTCAGTGAGCTCACTGGCCCCATCGCGAGCAAGCTCGCTCCCACATTGGATTTTTGTCGTACACAAATTTTGTGCCCGATAGAGATCCCCTGTGGGAGCGAGCTTGCTCGCGATAGGGCCATCAAACCGCGACGCTGATCTGCTGCCTGTCCACCGCCACCAACGTCTCGATCATCGCCCGCGCCGCCGGCGACAACCGGAACCCGGTGCGACTGACAATCCCGCACCGCGCATTCATGCTCTCGATGTTCTGCGGCAAATTACGCCAGTGCAGCAGCACCAGCGCACCCTGGGCAATGTCTTCAACAAACGCTTCTTGCGTGCCCACGCCAATCGCATTCGATTGCAGCACCACCTTCACCAGCGCCGGAAAATGTTCGGTCTCGAGGGTCGGCGAAAAATCCACCCGCCCACTGAGGTTCGCCAGCAGTTTGCGAATGCCTGGCGGGATCTTCGTGGTCGCCAGCGGGTAATCGAACATGTCGTTGGTCGACAGGCTCTCCTTGGCCAGCAGCGGATGCCCCGGACGGCAGAAAAATACACCACGCTTGGGCGTCAGCGCCTGGGTCTGGAAGTTCGGGTCGGACTCGAAATGGCGGATGTCAGCGATGAAGAATTCGATCTCCTCACGGCTCAGGGCGCGGCTGAGTTTTTCCCAGTTATCCACTTCGAAGCAGGTGCGCACTTTCGGGTGCGCATTAATGAATTGCGCCACTGCATCCGGCACCAGTTTCACCGCCGGCGCCGGGCCGCAACCGAAGCGCAGTTCCCCGGCATCGAGCTTGGTCATCTGCGTCACTTCCGAGCTGAGCAGCGCCGCACCCTGCACCAGGCTGCGGGCATGTTGCAGCACCACCAGGCCTTCGGGGGTGGGGCGCAAATCCTTGTTGCCACGGTCCACCAACACGCAACCGAACTCTTGCTCCAGCCCCTGGATGCTGCGGCTGAAGGCCGGTTGGGTAATGCCCATGGCCTCGGCCGCGCGCACGAAACTGCGGTGTTCGTCGAGGGCGATGAAGTAACGCAACTGGCGAAGATCCATATGCTTTTCCGGCATCCTAAAAATAGCTCGAAGGCATTTGCGACGAGGGTTGACTGAGGTTTTAAATGCAACCTCTTATTCCGTCAACGAAGCATGTAGATATCTATTAGATCTAAAAAGAATATAGATAGAGCAGTGTTTCGCGGCCGGTTCAACCGCAAGCAGTCTGATGAGGGTCTACCCATGAGCAATGCCGCTTTCGCAGTACAACCCGCTGTTCACGCGCTTGAAATCCATCCGGTGGCCGGTCGCATCGGCGCCGAAATCCGTGGCGTACAGCTTTCCGGCGAGCTGGATGCCGCCACTGTTGAAGCCATTCAACAGGCGCTGCTGCAATACAAAGTGATCTTCTTCCGCGAGCAGACCCAACTCGACGATCAGCGCCAAGAGGCGTTCGCCCACCTGCTCGGCGAACCGGTGGCG
>Ga0209050_1001178_pt1 | contig 30826 bp, 22 predicted proteins | sample Araplavi_mTSA_r2_FD_184276 | JGI IMG/M metagenome (GOLD analysis project Ga0209050, IMG submission 184276) | Arabidopsis root microbial communities from North Carolina, USA - plate scrape MF_Cvi_mTSA_r2 (SPAdes) (version 2) | ecosystem: Host-associated > Plants > Roots > Endosphere | place: USA... | reverse complement strand
TGGAAACCTCCGGCGTGGAAGTGCGTTCGCGCCTGAAGATCTCCCCGGCCGCGCCGCTGATCATGCCGTACCACATCGCCCTGGACCAGGCGCGCGAACGCGCCGCCGGCGGCAAGGCGATCGGCACGACCGGCCGTGGCATCGGCCCGGCCTATGAAGACAAGGTGGCGCGCCGCGGTATCCGCATCGCCGACCTGCATTACCCGGCCCAGCTCGAAGAGCTCCTGCGCACCGCGCTGGATTACCACAACTTCGTGCTGACCAATTACCTGAAGACCGACGCGGTCGACTTCCAGAAGACCTACGACGAAGCGCTGGCCTTCGGCGAGTACGTGCAGCCGATGAAGTCCGACGTGGCCGGCATCCTGCACGACCTGCGCAAGCAGGGTAAGCGTGTGCTGTTCGAAGGCGCGCAGGGCGCACTGCTGGACATCGACCACGGCACCTACCCGTACGTCACCAGCTCCAACACCACCGTCGGTGGCGCGCTGGCCGGTGCCGGTGTCGGCGCCGATGCGATCGACTACGTGCTGGGCATCGCCAAGGCCTACGCCACCCGCGTCGGCGGCGGCCCGTTCCCGACCGAGCTGGACGACGAGATCGGCCAGGGCATCCGCGACCGCGGCGCCGAATACGGTGCTTCGACCGGCCGTCCGCGTCGCTGCGGCTGGATGGACATCGTGGCGCTCAAGCGCGCCGTGGCCATCAACGGCATCAGCGGTCTGTGCATCACCAAGCTGGACGTGCTCGATGGCATGGAAAAGCTGAAGGTCTGCATTGCCTACGAATACCGCGGCAAGCGCACCGAGTACGCCCCGTTGGACGCGCAGGGCTGGGAAGAGTGCACCCCCGTATACCTGGAGTTCCCGGGCTGGAGCGAGAACACCCACGGCATCACCGAGTGGGACAAGCTGCCGGCCGCCGCCCGCGCCTACCTGCGCGCGCTGGAAGAACTGGCCGGTTGCCCGGTCAGCATCGTCTCCACCGGCCCGGACCGCGACCACACCATGGTGCTGCAGGACCCGTTTGCCTGATCCATCGCGTGACGCCGGCGCTGCCCGGCAGTCCACGCGCCGCCGAGCAGTGTCCGAGCCCGTAGTGCCGGGCTCTGCCCGGCAAAGAAGCTCCGCGAAAGCGGGGCTTCTGTTTTTCCGTCAGACGCGCCATCCAGGCGGCGTGGTGGTCCAGGTGATCGGCCGGCGCTGACTATCCTGCGTGACCCTGCTGCCACGGGCTCAGGCAAGGTTGGGCAAGCGCGGCAGGACAGACCAGGCCGTGATCAGGAAAAGGCAGCAGAACCGGGAAAGCGCCTGGTTCAGTGATGCCGGGTGCGGGCAGCGTGCCTCACTTGATCTCGAAGGAAGACGTCAGCGGAATGCTGACGTTGCGCAGCGTGTCGCGCACCGTGATCTCCACCGTCCATGCGCCCTTCGGATCGCCGGCCTCGGCGGTGAACTTGACGCCTACCGAAGACAGATAGACCAGCTTGGGGTCGCTCTCCAGCAGCGTGACGAAGCAGGGCAGGTCATGCTCGTCGCCGCTCAGGCTGCCATCCGGGCGACGGATGCGCAGGTCGCAGCGCACCTGCGTGCTGCCGGCCTGGTCCAGCATGGGGTTGGAGACAAACGACAGGATGTAGAGCGAGCCCCCCGGCACGACCTCATTGGCAAGCTCGAAGTGGGGGACCACGTCCGGTGGGGTTTCCCACTTCTTCTGCCAGTCTGGATCGGCGGTAATCACGAGCGAGGCCGAGAACCCGTCGGTGGTCTGCGTGGCGGAGGCCCCCGGCAGGGCGGTACCTTGCACATTGCCCTGCGCCGTCTGGGCAGACGCGGAGAGCGGCAACAGCAGGGCCGCAGCGGCCACGATGCTCAAGGCTTTCATATGTCGGTTTTCCCCCGGTAGCCGCGTGCTGCGGTGATACCCGAGTATCGCCGATTGGCGCCCGCAGGCGTACGGAGTTCAGGCGCCCGAGGGACATCTCCGTTGGAGGTGGCATACACCCCGCGCCGGGAGTTGGGAACCGACCCTACCTCGACGTTCTCGCAGTCTTTGCCGCCTTCTTCGCAGTCTTCTTGGTGGCCTTCTTCGTGGCCTTCCTGGCGGCAGGCTTCCTGGCAGCAACCTTCGCGGCCTTTTTTGCAGCTGCTTTCTTCACGGCCTTCTTCGCCACCTTCTTGGCGGGAGCCTTCTTTGCAGCTTTCCTGGCCGTCTTCCTGGTGGCAGCCTTCTTCGTGGCCTTCTTGACGGCCGTCTTCTTCGTCGCCTTCCTGGCCGTCTTGGTCGTGGCCTTCTTCGCGGCCTTGCCTGCCGTCTTGCTGGCGGCAGCCTTCGTGGCTTTCTTCTTTGCGGTGGTCTTCTTCGCGGCAGCCTTTGTCGACGCCTTCTTTGCTGGCCGCTTCCTGCCGCCGCCGTCCTGCTTGTTCACGGTGGCCCAGGCGATGCGCTCGGCCGCTTCTTCACTGCGGCCCTCGGCTTTTTCGCTTTCCTCGATGTGCTCGGCCTGGCGTTTCTGCTTGTCGGTGTAGCTGGATTTGTCGCCGCGGGGCATGGGAATCGTCCTCCATTGTCAGGGGCAGCGGAGCAACGGTCCGCTCTACCCGTTGCAAGGCAGGAGCGGACCAACCATCCGCTCCCGCCATGGTGGGTCAGGCCAGGGTGCGAACCTTGGGTTCGCGGGCCCACTGGCGGGTTGCGGCCGCAGCGGTGAAGCCCTTGGCGTCCTCGGCTTCCACCACACCCGCGTCCTTGCCGACACGCGCGGTCTTGAGCAGCAGCTGGGCACCCTCGTCGGCGGCAATCGCCTTGAGATGCGCCCAGGCATCGGCCGCGAAATCGATCGCAGCCGACTCCTTCGACAGGCGCTTGGCAGCGTCGGCACTGAGCACGATCGCCACCGCGTCGAACACCACCGACGGGGTGCCGGCCAGCTGGCCGTCGGCCGGCTGGAGCTTGCCGTCACTGAGCCTGCCGCCGCCGACCTTGGGGGCAACAAGCTTGACCTTCGCACCGGCCTTTTCGGCGGCCTTGCGCAGGTTGGCGATCAACCCGGCGTCGGAACCCTCGTCGAACAGGATGCCTACGCAGCGACCTTTCAGCAGATCCTTGGTGCGGCCGATCACGCGCACTTCGGGGGCCTTGGGCATGTCCTTGGCGGGCGTGGCCGTGGGCGCCGGCTCGGGCAGGGCGGGCAGCGCCAGACCGTCGGCCACGCGCTTGGCCAGCGCGTCGTCGATATTGCGCAGGTGGCTCACGGTGCGCTCGCGCACGGCGGCCGTTTCCACCTTGGAGAGCTCGAAGACCAGGGCCGAGGCCAGGTGGGCCTGTTCCGGCGCCTCCAGGCTGCGGAAGAACATGCGCGCCTGGCTGTAGTGGTCGGCGAAACTGGCTGCCCGCACCCGGCCCTTGCGACCGTCGTCAGCCGGGGTGGCATGGCTGGGGAAGCCTGCGGCGGTCTCGCGCGGGCTGTCGCCCTGCAGCGAACTGGGGTCGTAAGCAACCCGGCCCTTGGGGATGGTCATCTGCATGTGGCCGTCGCGCTGATGGTTGGCGAACGGGCACTTCGGCGCGTTGACCGGAATCTGGTGGAAGTTGGGTCCGCCCAGGCGGCTGAGCTGGGTATCCAGATAGGAGAACAGGCGGCCCTGCAGCAGCGGGTCGTTGCTGAAGTCGATACCCGGCGGCACGTTGGCCGGGCAGTAGGCGACCTGCTCGGTCTCGGCGAAGAAGTTGTCCGGCCAGCGGTCGAGCACCATGCGACCAATCACGGTCAACGGCACCAGCGATTCGGGAATGATCTTGGTCGGGTCCAGGTGGTCGAACGGGAACGCCTCGGCCTCTTCCTCGGTGAACAACTGCACCGCCAGTTCCCATTCGGGGAAGTCGCCAGCGGTGATTGCCTCGAACAGGTCGCGGCGGTGGAAGTCGTTGTCCGCGCCCTGCAGCTTCACCGCCTCGTCCCACACCGTGGACTGCAGGCCCAGCTTGGGGCGCCAATGGAACTTCACGAAGGTCGATTCGCCCTGTTCGTTGAGCAGCCGGAAGCTGTGAATGCCGAAACCTTCAATGGTGCGCAGGGAGCGCGGAATGGTGCGGTCGCTCATGGCCCACATGATCATGTGCATCGATTCGGGCATCAGCGACACGAAGTCCCAGAACGTGTCATGCGCGCTGGCCGCCTGCGGGAAGGCGCGGTCCGGCTCCATCTTTACCGCGTGGATCAGGTCGGGGAACTTGATCGCGTCCTGGATGAAGAACACCGGGATGTTGTTGCCGACCAGATCCCAGTTGCCCTCGGGCGTGTAGAACTTGACCGCGAACCCGCGCACGTCGCGCGGCGTGTCTACCGAACCGGCGCCGCCGGCGACCGTGGAGAAGCGGGTGAACACGGGGGTGCGCACGCCCACGTCGGTCAGCACGCGCGCGCGCGTGTATTCGTGCAGCGAGCGGGTCAGCTCGAAGTAGCCGTGCGCCGCGCTGCCGCGTGCGTGCACGATGCGCTCGGGAATGCGCTCGTGGTCGAAGTGGGTGATCTTCTCGCGCAGGATGAAGTCTTCCAGCAGGGTCGGGCCCCGCGGGGTGTCGCGCAGCGAATTCTGGTTGTCGGCAACCGGAATGCCCTGGTTGGTGGTGAGTGCCGGATGGCCATTGCCGGCGCGCTGGTGCAGTTCATCGCCCTCGCCACGGACGTCGGCGGGCGGGGTGGATTTGGTACGGGGCTTGCTGGTGGCCATCTGGCGACTCCGGGCTGGCAGGGGGGGACTCAATGCCCAACACTGGCGCCTTCGGTGTTAATCGCGGGTCGGAGAACCGGGCCGGCCTTGCACCTGCGCTTCACGCCCCGGCGCCTTGCCGGCTCGCGGCAGGTATCCTTGTGGTCGTGTCCTGCCATCTTCCATCGCCCCATGCGCGTTGAACCTGCCGACATCGAAGCCCTGTTCGATGCGATTCCCGACGTGCTGTTCTTCATGAAGGACCGCGAGGGGCGCTACACGCACGTCAACCAGACCATGCTGCGGCGGCTCGGGGTGAAGTCGCGCAAGGACGTGATCGGGCGTACGGCGGCGGAGATCTACCCTACCGGGCTGGGTGCCGATTATGCGACCCAGGACGCGCAGGTGCTGGCCGGCGCGGTCATCGAGAACCTGATGGAGCTGCATCTGTTCGCCAACCGCGAGCCGGGCTGGTGCCTGACCTGCAAGCGGCCGCTGCTGGTGGAGGGGGAGATCCGCGGCCTGATCGGGATTTCCCGCGACCTGGGCCAGAAGGACAGCCTGGGCACCCAGTACGAGCAGCTGCGGCTGGCCCTGGCGCACCTGAACGCGCATTACGCCGAGAACGTGCGCATGCAGACCCTGCTGGACATCACCGGCTTCTCGCTGTCCAAGCTCGAACGCACCTTCCGCAAAGTGTTCCAGATGACGCCGCAGCAGGTGCTGACCCGCCTGCGGATCCAGATGGCGGTGCACCTGCTGCATGGCAGCGAAACCATCGCCAGCATCGGCCAGGCCTGCGGCTTCACCGACCAGAGCGCATTCACCCGCAAGTTCAAGGCCGAAGTCGGGGTCTCCCCGCGGGCCTATCGCGTCCAGATCGCCGAACGCGCCGATACCTGAGTTTGTGGGCCAGGGCGTCCGGCCCATGCCGCCGGCGCGCTGGACAAGGTATGGTGTCGCACCTGTTGCCCGCCACTCGATTCCGATGCCCGCATCCCAGACTCCGGCCTCCGCCGCACCGCCCACCGCCACCCGCCTGGGCCACGCGCTCAAACCCCGCCAGCTGATCATGATGGGCCTTGGCAGCGCCATCGGCGCCGGCCTGTTCCTGGGCTCCGGCGTAGGCGTGCAGGCTGCCGGCCCGGCCGTGCTGCTGTCCTATCTGGTCGCCGGCACGCTGGTGATCATCGTGATGAACGCGCTGGGCGAGATGGCGGCCGCCAAGCCGTCCAGCGGCGCGTTCTCGGTGTACGCGGCCGATGCGATGGGCCCCACCGCCGGCGCCACCGTCGGCTGGCTCTGGTGGGTGCAGCTGGTGATCGTGATCGCCGCCGAGGCGGTGGGCGCGGCCGGCTTGCTCGCGACCGTGTGGCCGGTGGTCCCGGTGCCGATGGCGGCGCTGGCGTTCATGCTGTTCTTCACCGCCATCAACCTGTTGGGGGTGAAGAATTTCGGCGAGTTCGAGTTCTGGTTTGCGATCCTGAAGGTGGCGGCGATCATCGGCTTCATCCTGATCGGTGTGGCCCTGCTGATGGGCTGGCTGCCCAACGTGGCCTCACCCGGGCTGAGCAACTTCACCGACCACGGCGGCTTCGCCCCGAAGGGATTGGCCGGCATTGGCGCGGCGCTGCTGGTGGTGGTGTTCGCCTTCGGCGGCACCGAAATTGTCGCGGTGGCGGCCGCCGAAACCGAAGACCCCGAGCGCAGCATTGCCCGTGCCATCCGTACCGTGGCCTGGCGCATCCTGGTGTTCTACATCGGCTCGCTGAGCGTGATCATCGCGGTGGTGCCGTGGACCAGCGAAGCGCTGTCCTCGCCGTTCGCGGCAGTGCTGCAGGTCGCCCGGATTCCCGGGGCGGCCACCGCCATCACCCTGATCGCGGTGATCGCCCTGCTGTCGGCGCTCAACGCCAACCTGTATGGCGCCTCGCGCATGATGTATTCGCTGGCGCGCCGCCGTGAGGCGCCGGCCGTGCTGGGCTGGACCGACCCGCGCCAGGTGCCGATCATCGCCGTGCTGGCCAGCGTCCTGTTCGGTTTCGCGGCCACCGTGATGGAGCTGATGTTTCCGAACCGGGTGCTGCCGGTGCTGCTCAACATCGTCGGCTCGACCTGCCTGCTGGTATGGACCATGTCGCTGCTCTCGCAGCTGATCCTGCGCCACCGGGCCAACAAGGCCGGCTCACGCCTGCCGTTCCGCATGGCCGGCTACCCGTACCTGACCCTGTTCGGCCTGGGCGTGCTGGCACTGATCTTCGCCCTGCTGCTGTCCGAGGCGCACACGCGCATCCAGTTCCTGTCGATGGCCGCGCTCACGGCGATGATCGCCATCACCAGTGAAATCGCCCGGCGCGTGCGCGGTGCCCGTCTGGAGGAGTGATCAGGCCAGGCATGGGGTGTCCCTGTTCACCACCAGACAAGAAAACGGCCCGCTTTCGCGGGCCGTTGTCGTTTCAACCGGGCGGGAGGATCAGACCTCCACGCCCTCGTCTTCCTTGTACGCATCCACCGGGATGCAGGCGCACATGACGTTCTTGTCGCCGTACACGTTGTCCACGCGCGCCACCGGCGGCCAGTACTTCTGCTGGCGCAGGCTGGCCAGCGGGAAGGCGGCCAGTTCGCGCGGGTAGGCGTGGGCCCACTCGCTGGCCGACACCGCCGTGGCGGTATGCGGGGCGTGCTTGAGCGGGTTGTCCTCGCGGTCCAGGCGGCCGTCTTCGATCGCGGCGATTTCCTCGCGGATCTGGATCATTGCGTTGATGAAACGGTCCAGCTCGTGCAGCGATTCGCTTTCGGTCGGCTCCACCATCAGCGTGCCGGCCACCGGGAAGCTCAGGGTGGGCGCATGGAAACCGAAGTCGATCAGGCGCTTGGCCACGTCTTCGGCGACCACGCCGGAGGTCTTCTCCAGCGGACGCACGTCCAGGATGCACTCGTGCGCGACCAGGCCGTTGCGGCCGGTGTACAGCGTCTTGAAGTGCGGGGCCAGGCGCTTGGCGATGTAGTTGGCGTTGAGCAGCGCCACCTGGGTGGCCTTGCGCAGCCCGGCGGTGCCCATCAGCGTGATGTACATCCAGCTGATCGGCAGGATCGACGCGCTGCCGAAGCTGGCGGCGCTGACCATGCCGACATCGCCTTCGCCGCCCAGTACCTTGGGCAGGAACGGCGCGAGATGCGACTTGACCGCACACGGGCCCACGCCCGGGCCGCCGCCGCCATGCGGAATGCAGAAGGTCTTGTGCAGGTTCAGGTGCGACACGTCCGAGCCCCACTTGCCGGGCTTGGCCACGCCGACCAGGGCGTTCATGTTGGCGCCGTCGGTGTACACCTGGCCGCCGTGCTTGTGGATGATCTCGCAGATCTCCACCACTTCCTCCTCGAACACGCCGTGCGTGGACGGGTAGGTGATCATCAGCGCGGCAAGACGGTCGCCATACTTCTCGGCATTGACGCGGATGTCCTCCACGTCGACGTTGCCATTGGCGTCGGTCTTGGTCACCACCACCTTCATGCCGCACATCTGCGCCGAGGCCGGGTTCGTGCCGTGCGCCGAATCCGGAATCAGGCAGACATCGCGGTGGCCTTCGCCGCGCGAGCGGTGGTAGGCGCGGATCGCCAGCAGGCCGGCGTATTCGCCCTGCGCACCGGAGTTGGGCTGCAGGCTGACCGCGTCGTAGCCGGTGCATTCCACCAGCATAGCTTCCAGCCCGTCGATCAGCTCCTTGTAACCGGTGGCCTGGTCGGCCGGCGCCAGCGGGTGGATGTTGGCGAACTCCGGCCAGGTCACCGGGATCATCTCGGCAGTGGCATTGAGCTTCATGGTGCAGCTGCCCAGCGGGATCATGGTGCGATCCATGGCCAGGTCCTTGTCGGCCAGCGAACGCAGGTAGCGCAGCAGCTCGTGTTCGCTGTGGTGGGTGTTGAACACCGGGTGGGTCAGGAACGCGCTGGTGCGCACCTGCGCCGCCGGCAGCGCGTCGGCGGTGGCCGCGTCCAGCGCGTCCACGTCGACACTGACGCCGAACAGCTGGCCCAGCGCCACGATGTCGGCGCGGGTGGTGGTCTCATCCAGGCTGATGCCCACTGCTTCGCTGTCGATCGCGCGCAGGTTGATGCGGGCGGCGGCAGCCTTGGCGTGGATCGCCTTGGCGTCGATGGCCTTGACGTGCAGGGTGTCGAAGAAATGCTCGCCCACGTTGATGCCCGCGCCGCGCAGCGCGGCGGCCAGGATCGCGGCCAGGCGATGGGTGCGGCGGGCAATGCGGGTCAGGCCTTCCGGGCCGTGGTACACCGCATACATCGAGGCCATCACCGCCAGCAGCACCTGCGCGGTGCAGATGTTGGAGGTGGCCTTTTCGCGGCGGATGTGCTGCTCGCGGGTCTGCAGGGTCAGGCGGTAGGCGGCGTTGCCCTGGGCATCGACCGATACCCCGATCAGGCGGCCGGGCATCGAACGCTTGTAGGCGTCGCGGCAGGCCATGAACGCGGCATGCGGGCCGCCAAAGCCGAACGGCACGCCAAAGCGCTGCGAGTTGCCGACCACGATGTCCGCGCCCCATTCACCGGGGGCGGCAATCAGGGTCAGCGCGAGCAGGTCGGTGGCCACCGCGACCAGGCCACCGCGCGCATGCACGGCATCGGCCAGCGCCTGGTAGTCGCCGATATGGCCGAAGGTGTCCGGGTACTGCAGCAGCACGCCGTATGAATCGGCTTCCAGCGCTTCGGTCGGGGTGCCCACGCGCAGCACGATGCCCATCGGCTCGGCGCGCGTACGCAGCAGTTCCAGCGTCTGCGGGTGCACGGCATCGTGCACGAAGAAGGTGTCGGACTTGCTCTTGGCCGAACGCTTGGCCAGGGTCATCGCTTCGGCGGCGGCGGTGGCTTCGTCCAGCAGCGAGGCGTTGGCGATCTCCATGCCGGTGAGGTCGGCGCACAGGGTCTGGAAGTTGATCAGCGCTTCCATGCGGCCCTGCGAGATTTCCGCCTGGTATGGCGTGTAGGCGGTGTACCAGGCCGGGTTTTCCAGCACGTTGCGCAGGATCACGTTCGGGGTCAGGGTGCCGTAGTAGCCCTGGCCGATGAAGGTGCGGAACACCTGGTTCTTGTCCGCGATGGCGCGGATCTTGGCCAGCGCGTCCACTTCGGTCATCGATGCGGGCAGCGCCAGCGGCGCCGGCGACTTGATCGACGCCGGTACGATGGCATCGGTCAGCGCGTCCAGCGAAGCGTGGCCAACCACGTCGAGCATCTGCGCGATTTCGGCGTCATTGGGGCCGATGTGGCGTTCGACGAACGCGTGGCTGTGTTCAAGCTCGCGCAGGGAAGGAGTGTTCTGGGACATGGCTGGCATCCGAAAGAGTGGGCACGCACGGTCGGAAGCGCGGACGGGGCGTGTCATGGGCGACAACGATCCACCGGACCCTGCGGTCTTCCTGGGTGCCCCTCTGTCCTTTTGCCTGAGAGTTTAAAAGCGCGCGGCTGCGCGCTTCGTGCCCCTTCGGCGCCGGCACTGGCCGGTCTCTCCAGAGTTTTGGTGCGGGTGGTATCGGGCCTGAGCGATTACGGGCGTTGCGCCTTCGGCAGCGGGCGCTTCACAACAACGCCGCTTCTCCCACCATGTAGCCAGGCGATTATATCCCAGCGCTTTGGCGGGCTGCCGCCTTCCGGCAGATGAACACGGAAGGTTTTCCGTACCCGGATGTGGCTTTTGGCATGGAACTGGGGCGCGTCAGGGCCTATCATGGCCCGATCCTCGTATTCATCAGGTGCCACCCGTTCCGGGCCGGCGCCTTCCGTGCGTTCGCGCACGGCTGCTGACGGAAACCCCGATGACGCCCGCTGCCCCCTCGAACCGCCGCCTGGCCCTGCTGCTTGCCGGTCTGGCCATGTTCGGCCCGTTCTCGATCGACACCATCTTCCCGGCCTTCCTGCTGCTGGGCGAGCGCATGCAGGTCGATCAGGTCGCCGTGCAGCAGACGGTGAGCGTGTACCTGCTGTTCTACGGGCTGATGAGCCTGGCACACGGCCCGCTGTCGGATGCGTTCGGTCGCCGACGGGTCATCCTGGGCGGGCTGGTGCTGTTCATCGCCGCTTCGATCGGCTGCGCGCTGTCCCGCGATCTCGGCACCTTGCTGGTATTCCGCGCGCTGCAGGGCGTCACCGCCGGTGTCGGCGTGATCGTCGGGCGCGCGGTGATCCGCGACCTGTACCACGGCGCCGACGCGCAGCGGCTCATGAGCCAGGTGTCGATGATCTTCGGCATCGCCCCGGCGATCGCCCCGATCATCGGCGGCTGGATTCTGCTCGGCGGTGGCGACTGGCCCCTGATCTTCTGGTTCCTGGTCGTGTTCGCGCTGGTGCTGCTGGCCGCCACCGGCAAATGGCTGCCCGAAACCCACCCCGTGGAGGCGCGCACGCCCCTGTCCACCGGCGCGCTGCTGCGCAGCTACCTGCAGATGGGCACCAACCCGCGACTGCTGCGCCTGGCCGCGGCCGGCGCGTTCAACTTTTCCGGCATCTTCCTGTACATCGCCTCTGCGCCGGTGTTCGTCATGCAGCACCTGAAGCTGGGCGAGGGCGGATTTGCCTGGCTGTTCATTCCCACCATCGGCGGCATGACCCTGGGCTCGTTCCTGTCCGGGCGCATGGCTGGGCGGATCACCGCGCAGCGGCAGGTGGCCATCGGTTTCAGCCTGTGCGCGCTGTCGGCGCTGGCGAACCTGGGGTATGTGCTGTCGGTGGGCCAGGTCGCGCTGCCGTGGGCGGTGCTGCCGATCTTCGTGGGCGGCGTGGGCATGGCGCTGATCTTCCCGATCCTGGCCCTGGCGGTGCTGGACATGTACCCGCACCAGCGCGGGCTGGCCTCGTCCATGCAGATGTTCCTGCAGTTGATGATCAACACGGTGGTGGCCGGCGTCGTCTCGCCCCTGCTCAGCAGGACACCGCTGGACCTGGCGCTGGGCTATGCCGGCTTCTTTGCCGTGGGCGCCGGTTTCTGGTTCTGGGAGCGCCGCTGCGAACGCAGGCGCGAGGCCGCGGCGGGCCTGGCCTGAGCCGCGTGCGGTATTCTTTCCCCATTGATGCAGTCCGGAAGTCCCCCTGATGTCGACCACCTCCAAACTGCGCCGTGACCTGCGCCGGCGCCGCGAAATCGAAGAGGCCAACCGGGAAAAGGCCCATGCCTCGCCGGTGGAGCCGCATGCCGAGCTGCGCGACCAGCAGCGCACGCTGCTGGCCGGCGTGGTCCGCCGTGACGGCGAATGGGTGCTGGGCATGGACGGCCGCATTGCCGGGCAGACGCCCAGCGCGGCGCGCGTGCTGGCCCTGATCATGCAGGCTGCGGAGCTTCATGAACGCCAGGGCACGCCGGTGCGGCTGGTGTATTCGGACGCGTTGAAAGACGCCGCGCACGCCGAAGCCAAGGCCGAGGGCAAGGATTTCGAGCAGTTCAAGACAGAACTCGCGGCTTCCCTCAAACCCAAGGCGTAGAGCAACGCCCTGCGTGGCTGCGCCATATCGCGCGTGCTCAACCAGACGCGGCTGCCGGTGGGACGAGCGCGGGGCCGCCGTGCCCTTGTGGGCGAATTTCCCCCGGCGTCGGCCTGCGGCCGCCCCCTTCCTCCCTTTAATTCGCCCACAAGGGCACGGCGGCCCCGCACTCGCCCCACCGGCGTCGGCACCCTGACATCCGCTTTCCATCGCCAACCGCAAGCCGAGCCCCGTCGCGGCCGGTAGGTCCCTGGCAAAGTAAAGGAGGAGGTGGCGGCCGCAGGCCGCCGCCGGGGGACATTTGCATAGGGGCCTGCCGGCCGCGGCGGGGCCCTCAACGCTCGCGATGAACCTGATCGAAGACCCTGCGCCAAGCCTCGACGGCCCTAGGGGACGAGACGTTCCACTCCTTCTGCGATGAACCGGAAAAAAGCCGGCCATGTAGGCCGGCTTTCCTGGTTCAAGGCGCCTTCGGCGCGGCTGCCGCCGCTGGCGGCTGCCAGCCGCACATTTGGCCCTGGTTCTGCTGCTTCAGCCACTCGTTGACCGGGGTGAAGTACTCGATCATCGGGCCGGCATCGAGCTTGTCGCCGCCGGTGATCTCCTTCAGCGTGGCCTGCCACGGCTGGCTGGCGCCCTTGCTCAGCATCGCCCAGAACTTCTGGCCGGCTTCCTTGTTGCCGTAGAAGCTGCACTGGTGCAGCGGGCCCTTGTAGCCGGCCGCATCGCACAGGCCCTTGTAGAACTGGAACTGCAGGATGCGCGCCAGGAAGTAGCGCGTGTACGGCGTGTTGCCCGGCACGTGGTACTTCGCGCCCGGGTCGAAGAACTCCTCGCCGCGCGCGCTGGCCGGGGCCACACCCTGGTACTTGGCCTTCAGGTCCCACCACGCCTTGTTGTAGTTGTCCGGGGTGATCGAGCCATCGAACACGCCCCAGCGCCAGCGATCGATCATCAGGCCGAACGGCAGGAACGACACGCCGCTCAGCGCCATGCGCATCTGTGCGTTGATGGTGGCTTCGCGGCTTTCCTGCGGCTTGTCGACCAGGCCGATGGAGTTCAGGTACTGCGGGGTCATCGCCAGCACGATGGTGTCGCCGATCGCTTCGTGGAAGCCATCGTTGGCACCGCCCTGGAACAGCGGCGGCAGCGGGTTGTAGGCCAGGTCGTAATAGATATGGCCCAGCTCGTGGTAGAGGGTGGTGAAGTTCTCTTCGGTCGGCTTGATGCACATCTTGGTGCGCACGTCGCCGTCCATGTTCATGTCCCAGGCACTGGCGTGGCAGACCACGTCGCGGTCCAGCGGCTTGATGAACTGCGTTTTGTCCCAGTACGACTTCGGCAGTGCCGGCATGCCCAGCGACACGTAGAAGTCCTGCGCACGCTCGGTCATCTGCTTGGCGGTACGCAGTTCGGCCTCACGCTGCGCCTTGAACTGCGCTTCGACGCTGCCGCCGCCGGACTTGGCCAGCGCGCCGCTGAGGTTGGTCTGGTACTGCTTTTCCAGCGCGGCGGTGATGTCCAGGCTGCCTGCGCCCGGATAGGGTTCGAGCTGGTCCCACAGGTTGGACCAGTCCTGCTGCCACATGTTGCCCAGCAGGTGGGCGGCGATCAGGCCGCCTTGGGTCTCGGCCTTGTCCTTGCCGTAGGTGGCGTCCAGCTTGGTGCGCGCATAGCAGTGCAGCTGCTCGTACATCGGCTTGACCTGTTCCCACAGGCGGTCGGTTTCCGGGCCGATCTGCTCGGCCGGCATGTCGTAGCCGCTGCGCCACATCTGACCGGCATCGGCGAAGCCCATTTCCCTGGCGCCCTCATTGACCAGGCCGACAAAGCGCTGGTAATCGGCGCGCATCGGCTTGGTGGTGCCGTGCCAGCCCTGCCAGGCGTCGAGCTGCTTGTCGTAGTCGCGGCTGCTGGCCAGCACCTCTTCCAGATCGCCAAGCTGGCGACAGGTGGCCGGGTTGGCCTCGTCGGTGCAGTACTTGCCTGAACCGTAGGCGCCTTCCATGCGGCTGGCGATACGGGTCAGCTCGCCGAGCTTGGCCGGGTCGCGCGGCGCGGGCATGGCGGTCATCAGCTTGAGCAGATGGATCTGGCGCCTGGTGTCCTCGCTCATCGGCTTGCCCTCGTACGTGCCGGCCTGGGCGATCCAGCCATTGAGGATGGTCAGCCAGCGTTCGTTGGCCTTGGCCGCCACGCGCTCGGAATCGTCATTGATGTAGGTCGAGGACAGCCACTGCGCCGAGGTCATTTCCGGGTACAGGGCCTTGTACTCGGCGTTGACGCGGGCGATGAACTGGTCCGCGGTTTCGGTCGGCGCGGCGGTGCCAGCAGCCGGGGCAGCGGTCGGGGACGATTCCTTCTGGCAGGCCGCCAGCGTCAGTGCGGCAGCACCGACAGCCAGGGCCAGCAGGAGCGGGCGGTGGTTCACGGGGACATCCTTGGGTGGTGACAGACCGCCGAAGGCTAGTGGGGCGGCCGCCGCACCGCAAGGGCCACACGTCCCGTCAGCGCTCGCAGGAGGCGAACAGATCGCGCCCCCGGTCGTACAGCGCGGTCTTCACCTGCATCAGGCCGAGGACCGAGGGGAACACGTTGTCATGGTCGGTGTACTGCGTGGCGCGCTTCCGCACGCAGGCCAGGTCCAGGCCGCGGCTGGCCGCGAAGCCCGGCGAGAACCACATCGTCATCGGCACCCGGGTCTGCTCCTGCGGTGCGATCGCGTACGGCACGCCGTGCAGGTACAAGCCCTTTTCACCCAGCGATTCGCCATGGTCGGAGAGGTAGATCATGGCCGTGTCGTAGTCCTGCATGCCCTGCAGGGTGCCGATGGTACGGGCCAGCAGGTGGTCGGTGTAGCGCAGTGCGTTGTCGTAGCTGTTGGCGATTTCCTCGCGGCTGCACTTGCCCAGGTCGGGGGTATCGCAGGTCGGAGTGAAATGACGGAACGTGGCGGGGTAGCGCTCGAAATAACTGGGGCCGTGGTTGCCCAGCTGGTGCAGCACCACCACGCGGTCACCGGGCCGGGCGCGCACCTGCGTGGCCAGATCGTCGATCAGGATCTCGTCCATGCAGCGGCCATGCGCACACAGCGTGGGGTGGCGGGCGTCGTCCAGCGCCTGCATCTGCAGGCCTTCGCAGACCCCCTTGCAGCCGGACTGGTTGTCGCGCCACAGCGTGCCGATCCCGGCGTGGTCCAGCACGTGCAGCAGCGACTGGTGCGCGCGGATCTTCGTTTCGTCGTAGTCGTGACGGCCGTACGGTGAGAACAGGCAGGGCAGCGAGACTTCGGTACTGGTCCCGCACGCGTGCATGTCTGGGAAATTGATCACGCTGGCCTGCGCCAGTTCCGGGGTGGTCTGCTTTGCATAGCCGTTCAAACCCCAGTTCTGCGCGCGGGCGGTTTCGCCCATCACGATCACCAGCAGCCGCGGCCTGCTCTCCGCCGCACGCGGCGTGGCCTTGGCGTCCATGCCGATCGGCAGCTTGGGCGCGCGCTGGATCGGGTTGTCGCCGCGCAGTGCCTTGGGCAGGCCCAGCAGGAAGTTGCCCGGCGTGGCCAGGTAGCGGACTTCACGCTGGTTGCGCATCAGCGCCGACATTTCCTGGAACGACAGCATGGAACCGCCCAGCGCGACCAGCGCCGACACGAGCAGGAAGCCGCCGCGCCACAGCAGCGCCTTGCCCCAGCTGCGGCGCACCAGCTGCACCCGCCACAGCACCGCCATGGGCAGCAGCGCCAGCAGCAGCAGCGGCGCGATCAGGCTCGGCGTGATCAGTTCGCCGCTTTCCTTGTGGTCGGTCGCCAGGACGTTGCGCAGCATGTCCGCATCCAGGTAGATGTGGTAGCTGCCCATGTAGTGGGTGGCCATGGCCGTGCCCAGCAGCAGCACGCCGATCATGACCTTGGCATTCCAGCGCCACACCAGCAGCCCCATCAGCAGGCCGTGCGCGCCCACCAGCAACAGCAGCAGCGACACCGCAAAGCGCAGGCTGCCAGGGTGGGTGGCCAGGGCGCTGTGCCAGAACAGGCCGTTGCAGGCCAGCGCGAAGAACACGCTGGTCACGGCGATGAGCGTTTCGGTGGACCAGCTCGGGCGCCAGTGGCGCAAGGCGGTCAGGGTGATGCGGCCCGGCGTGCGCGATGCGATGGTATTCATGCGCGTGCGTCCACTGCGGCAGTGCGCTGCCCACGTGCGGCGAGCGGGCGCACCCACAGGAACAGCAGCAGCGATACCGTCCAGCACGTTGCCAGCGTCCAGAGGTCGTGCGAAAGGAAATGCGCGCCGCGCAGCTGCTGGCCGACGCCGAATACCGCGCCCGCCGCCAGCCCGATCGCCAGGCCACGCCAGCGCCAGGCCGGCTGCACCAGCAGTGCCACGAAGTACAGACTGACCCAGGCAAAGCCGGCGCTGGCGTGGCCGGCCGGGAAACATGCGCCGCGCGGCAGACCGTGCGGCCGCGATGCGAACAGCCCGACGTACTCGCGCAGACCGCCGTAACGGACCAGGTCCCACGGACAATCCATGTTGGTGACCGACTTCAGCAGCGAGACCAGGCCGGTGCCCAATGCCACCGCCAGCACCAGGTACAGCAATGGCCAGCGCCATGCCGCAGCGCGTTCGTGGCGCCATGCGTGGAAGCAGAGCAGGATGGCGACCAGCGTTGCCGCTGCGCTCAGCCACTTGCCGCCCTTGTGGATCAGCTGGCGGGTGGCCCAGGCGTTCTGCAGCAGCCAGTGGTGTCCCTCGGCACGGTACAGCTGGTCGGCCAGCCACTGGTCGCCCCCGCCCGCCATCAACAGTGCGCTGGCAGCCAGGGTCACCAGCAGCGGCCAGCCGAGATGGCGGCGCAGGAACTGCGGAGCGATCGCAGAAGTGATCGGGACGGGCGAAGCAATTACAGCGGGAGCAGGAAGCATCAAGGCGGGGCCGGCGGGGAAACCGGCGCCATGGTCGTCAGCGCTGTGTCGGAGCGCGGTCGGAGCGGTGTTCCCCGCGCGTTAACCGCCTGCCTTGTGCATCTGCGATTCAGTCGCCGTCGTCGACGCCTGCTGCTGCATCACGCGGCAGGTCGGCATGGCAGGCCGCGTTCCAGGCGGTTCCCGGCACCAGCCACCAGCGATTGCGGTTGGCACTGCCGATCATGACGGACCGCTCGCGATCCACGCAGGGACTGATCGCCTGCTCCAGTACCAGCAGCCAGCGCGTATGCGGCGCCTGCGCCAGCCACGGTCCCGCATCGTGCCATTGCGCGTCCCAGGGGCGCTTGAAGCCGAAGTCGGTCACCGGCCGGTCGGCCTGCAGCAGGTTCTGCTCGCGCCACGCCAGCGCACCCAGTTCGGCGGCGGGTCCGATGCGCTCGCCCACCTGCTGCATCAGGGCCGACGAAGAACTGTACGGACCCAGTGCCGGCATCAGTCCCCAGCCATGCAGGTTCCACAGCAGCAACGAGGTCACCACCACCAGCGTACCGGCGCGACGTTGGCGCAGCCACGCCGCCAGCAACAGCACTGCCACACCGAAGCCGAGCAGCCAGCCGCCCAGCACCGGCAGCAGCGTGGCCGGCATGCCACGGCGGGCCAGCTGGGCGTGCGCCCAGGCACCGTCGGCGAGCAGCTGCGTCCCGATCGCGGTAGCGGCCACGCCCAGCACCAGGACATAGGCCAGCAGCAGCCACCGCGTGCCGGCCCGGCGCAGCAGTCCCGGCAGCAGCGGCGCCGCCGCGACGCACAGGGCAGGCAGCATCGGGAAGATGTACACCTCGCGCTTGCCCGGGCTGGCGCTGAAGAACAGCAGCACCAGCAGCGACCACCCCAGCAGCAGCCAGTAGCGCCCGTCCAGGCGCTTCAGCCGCCGCCACCAGGCTGGAACCAGCGCGGGCAGCAGCAGGCTGCCGGGCAACCACAGGGTGATGATCACCTGCAGGTAGTACCAGGCCGGCTGCACGTGGTGCCAGGCGTTGGCGTAGCGGGTGCCGGTCTGCTTGAACAGCAGTTCGCGGGCATAGCCCTGCAGTTCCGGCGAGGGATCGTTGAGCAGCGCGATACCCAGCGGCCCCAGCCACACCGCCGTCCCCAGCAGGAAGGCCGGCACCAGCCATAGCAGGGCGCGTGCGCGGGGCAGGGCGGGCATCCCGATCCGACGCCGCTGCCAGCGCCACAGCGCCCACGGCAGCAGCACCAGCAACGGAAGGAACCCCACGCCCTTGGTCACCGTGCCCACGCCCGCCGCGAACCCGGCCAGCCACAGCGCACGCGTGTTGGGCCGCTCCAGCAGATGCCGCAGCAGCCCCCACAGCGACAGCGTGGTCAGGGCCACCAGCACCATGTCGATCTGCGCACGCTTGGCCATCAGGCCGAACTGCAGGCAGCTGGACAGGGCCAGCACCGCCCACCACGCGATGCGCCGGTTCCACAGCCGCCGCGTCAGATCCCAGCTCAGCCACAGCGTGGCCAGGGCGGCCAGCAGCGAGGGCAGCAGGAACGCCAGATTCCAGTGGCCGACGAGGCGGTAGGTAGCCGCCTGCATCCACATGAACACCGGCGGCTTTTCTGCGTACAGCTCGCTGCCGCGGTGCGGCAGCAGCCACTGCCCGGTATCGACCATGGCCCGTGCGGCCAGCACGAAGCGCGGTTCATCCGGCGGGGTAGGGGCCCGCAGACCAATGCCCGCGGCCAGGGCCAGCAGCAGGGCAAGCAGGGTCAACAGGCGCCAGTGCTGGCGCGGCAAGGTCGTCGACACGGGGCGGCCGTCCGCAGGAAAAGCGGAACTTTCCCCCACGGCGTGTAAGAAAGGTGTCGAATCGAGCCGATTGCGACCGGATTCCGACATCCGACCCGCTACCATCGCGGTCATCGCCCCCGAGTTCCCGACGCATGCGGCTCCTGGTCATTGAAGACAACCGCCAGCTGGTCGCCAACCTGTTCGAGTACTTCGAAGCGCGTGGCCATGTCCTGGACGTAGCCCCCGACGGCATCACCGGCCTGCACCTGGCCGTGACCCAGAACTACGACGCATTGATCCTGGACTGGATGCTGCCACGCATGGAAGGCCCGGAGGTGCTGCGCCGGCTGCGTGTGGAGCACGGCTCGGAAGTGCCGGTGATCATGCTCACCGCCCGCGACGAACTGCCCGACAAGATTGCCGGCTTCCGCGCAGGTGCCGATGACTACCTCACCAAACCGTTTGCGCTGCCGGAGCTGGACGTGCGGCTGGAAGCGTTGCGGATACGGGCGCAGGGGCGCAATCCACGCAAGCTCCTGCAGGTGCAAGACCTGGTCCTGGACCTGGCGACGCTGGAAGCCAAGCGCGCCGGTCAGGCGCTTCATCTGTACCCGGCGTGCCGCAAGGTGCTGGAAGTACTGATGCGGGCCAGCCCTGCCGCCGTCACCCGTCAGCAATTGGAGTTCGCCCTCTGGGGCGACGAGCTGCCGGACGGCGACCTGCTGCGCTCCCACATCTACGAGCTGCGACGCAGCGTGGACGGGCCATTCCCAATCAAGCTCATTCACACCCTGCCGCGCGTCGGCTATCGCCTGGGCATGCCCGCCACCGATGCACGCGATGAAACTGCGTAAGCCCGCGCCGCTGCATCGCCGCTTGATCTGGTGGCTGCTGGGCTACCTGGCGCTGATTTCGCTGGCGGTGTTCAGCGTGGGCAACTATGTGCACGAACATGCCGAACACTCGGCCTGGCGCGCACTGTTGAATTCCGAGCTGGACAGCATCGTCAGCCATATCGAGCACGAACCGCACTACCGCTGGCAGGATTCAGACACCCTGCGCCTTTACACCATCAGTGACAGCCCTGGCGTGCCGGCCATCCTGCGCACCCTGCACCCGGGCCTGCACGATGGCGTGGAGGTCAACGGCCGTGCGAGCGCCGTGATGGTGCGCGACACCCGGAACCAGGGGCGGCTGGCGCTGGTGCTGGACATCAACGACTTCCACGAGCTTGAAGAGTTCGCGACCCGCTGGGTGATGCTGGCCAGCGTGGTGATGATTCTGGTCACCGTGGTCATGGCGTCGGTCGGCGTCAGCCGCCTGGTCAGTCCGCTGCGTTCGCTGGCCCGCCATATCGATGGCCTCAAGCCCGGCGCGCCGGGACAGCGCGTCGAGGTAGACCCCCGCGGCAGTTCCGAGCTCTACGTCATCGCCGCCGCCTTGAACGACTATCTCGCGCGCAATGAACAGTTCGTCGAGCGCGAGCGCGTGTTCATCAGCACCGCCAGCCACGAGCTGCGCACCCCGATCGCCGTGATCACCGGCGCCGCCGAACTTGCGCTTGAGCAACCTGCGCTGCCCGAGCGTGCCCGGCAGCAGATGCAGCGCGTGCAGCGCACCGCGCAGGGCGTGGAGCAGCTGATCCAGCTGCTGCTGGTGCTGGCGCGCGACCCGACCCGGCTGGCGGCGCTGAAGGAGCGCATCGCCCTGGATGAGCTGCTGCCGGACATCATCGAGGACCACCGCCACCTGATGGGTGACAAGGATCTGCAGATCGCAGTGCAGGATCTGGCCCGGGTGGACATCATCGCGCCGCTCGGCGTGGTCCGGGCGGCCATCGGCAACCTGCTGCGCAACGCGATCGAAAACAGCGGCCGCGGCACCATTACCGTCAGCGTCTCCGTGCGTGGGGTGGTCACCCTGCAGGACCCGGGCGAGGGCATGAGCCCGGAAGAGATCGCCGCCGTCTACGCACGCATCGCACGTGGCCATCGCAACGAGCAGAGTGGCATCGGCCTGGAACTGATCGCCCGTCTGTGCGAGCACCTGGGGTGGGCGCTGACGATAGAGCCCAGCCAACCCCGCGGCACACGGGTCATCCTCGACCTGAGTGCCTCGCTGCCGGAACCGCCCGATACCGCCATGCGCTGAGGGAGCGCGCATTCCGCCGCGCTGCAACGTGGCCCCCGGTGAAGACAATGTTAAGCTGCAGCAGGCGTCGCTACATGCGGCGCTTTTTTTTGCCTTTTCGATCGACACAGGACCGCATATGCCGACCGAACCCAGTACCGCCCTCATCACCAACGACATCGTTGGCCTCGGCCTGATCGCCGCCACCCTGGCCCTGATCTTCTGGGCCGCCAGCGGCCCCACGCCCCTGCTGAAGAAACTATTCGCCTGGGTACCGGCACTACTGTTGTGCTACTTCATTCCCGCCATCTACAACACCGCCGACATCATCGACGGCCACAACACCTCGCTCTACAACCCCATTGCCCGTGACGTGCTGCTGCCGGCCGCCCTGGTGCTGCTGACCCTGTCGATCGACCTCAAGGGCATCCTCAAACTCGGCCCCAAACTGCTGATCGTTTTCTGCGCCGGCACCCTGGGCATCGTGCTGGGCGCAATCGTCTCGTTCCAGCTGATGTCCTGGATCCACCCGGAAACCATGGCCGGCGACACCTGGGCCGGCATGGCCGCACTGGCCGGCAGCTGGATCGGTGGCGGGGCCAACATGGTCGCCATGCGCGAAGTGTTCGGCGTCAACGCCACCACCTTCGGCCAGTTCGCCGTCGTCGACGTGGCCTGCGCCAGCCTGTGGATGGCCGTACTGCTGTTCCTGGCCAACCGCGCCCAGCAGATCGACACCCGCAACGGGGCCGACACCCGCGCCATCGACGAGATGAAAGAACGCATCAGCGCCTACGAGGCACAGAACGCGCGGATTCCCACCCTGACCGACCTCATGGTCATCGTCGGCGTTGCCCTGGGCGGCATTGCCGTGGCCCACGCCATCGCCGCACCCCTGAGCGCCTGGTTCAAGGCCAACGTCAGCTGGGCCAGCCAGTTCAGCCTGGACAGCGCCTTCGTCTGGGTCGTCCTGCTGTCCACCGCGCTCGGCCTGGCCCTCAGCTTCACCCGCGCACGCCGGCTCGAAGCGGCCGGTGCATCGCGTCTGGGCACCGTGTTCCTGTACTTCCTGATCGCCTGCATCGGCATGCAGATGGACCTGCTTTCCCTGCTCGACAAGCCATGGCTGTTCGCCCTCGGCGTGATCTGGATGCTGACCCACATCCTGGTGCTGTGGATCGCGGCCAAGCTCCTGCGCGCCCCGCTGTTCTTCTTCGCCATCGGCTCGCAGGGCAATATCGGCGCCGCAGCCTCCGCCCCCGTGGTTGCCGCTGCCTTCCACCCCAGCCTGGCACCGGTGGGGGTGTTGCTGGGCACCGTGGGCTATGCCACCGGAACCGGGATCGCGTACGTGACCGGATTGATCCTGAAATGGATGGCGGGGGCCTGAGTACGTCTGCCCAGCTGGCATCGTCAGGGCCGGCCAACGGCCGGCGCTACCGCTTTTCCCCGCACCAAAACCGATAGCAATTCAGAGCCACAGCTCTTCGCGAGGAAACAAACGAAGAACGGCGGCGCAGATGCGCCGCCGTTCTTGTTGAAACGTACCGACCAACGGTCGGTACCTACCGCATCACAGACGTAACGACCGCCGTTGCGGCTGCTGCTGCCTGTCAGCAGCAACGACCACCGTTGCGGCCGCCGTAACGTGCTTCCTGGCGTTCGCGGAAGAACGTCTTGTAGTCCATCGGCGTGCGGTCCGGATGCTTCTCCAGCACGTGCCGCACATAGTTGTCGTAGTCGGGAATCCCGCAGCACAGCCGTGCCGTCTGTACCAGGCGCCGCCAGATGCGGCGATGCGCCTGATACTGACCTACCGGAACCAGACCCGTGCTCATCACAAGTCCGCCATCTGGTGCGGTTCCAATGCCACGTAAGGCGTCTCACGGTCCGTACGCTGCGGCGAACGACGCGCCGCCACGATCGTCTTGATCGCATACGCCAGGATCGCAAACACCACGAACAGGAACAGCACCGTCAGCCCCGTGTTCACATACGCATTGACCACGATCTGCTGCATTTGCCCCACCGTCTTGGCTGGCGCCGTCACCGTTCCGCTTGCAATCGCATCCTGGAACTTGTGCGCCTGCGCCAGGAAGCCCTGCGCCGGATTGCTGTCGAAGATCTTGATCAGCCCCGCATACGTCGTGCAGATCAGCAGCCACACCGCCGGCACCGCCGTCACCCACGCATAGCGGTCGCGCTTCATCTTGAACAGCACCACCGTGCCCAGCATCAGCGCGATACCCGCCAGCATCTGGTTGGAAATGCCGAACAGCGGCCACAGCGTCTGGATGCCGCCGAACGGATCCACCACGCCGGTGTACAGCAGATAGCCCCACAGCGCCACGCAGCCCGCCGTAGCAATGATGTTGGCCGTCCACGACTCCGTCTTCTTCAGCGCCGGAATGAAGTTGCCCAGCAGGTCCTGCAGCATGAAGCGGCCCGCCCGCGTACCCGCATCCACCGCCGTCAGAATGAACAGCGCCTCGAACAGGATCGCGAAGTGGTACCAGAACGCCATCATCGCGTTGCTGCCGCTCGGGATCGCCTGGTGCAGGATCTGCGCGATGCCCACCGCCAGCGTCGGCGCGCCACCCGCCCGGTGCAGGATCGTCGGCTCGCCGATGGCCGTTGCCGTCGCCTCCAGCTGCTCCGGCGTGATCGTGAAGCCCCACGTCGTCGTGATGTAGTGCGCTGCGGAGGCCGCGTCCGCGCCGATCACCGCCGCCGGGCTGTTCATCGCAAAGTAGATGCCCGGATCGATGATCGACGCCGCGACCAGCGCCATCACCGCCACGAACGACTCCATCAGCATGCCGCCGTAGCCGATGTAGCGCATGTGGCTTTCATTGGCCAGCAGCTTCGGCGTCGTACCCGACGCGATCAGCGCATGGAAGCCCGATACCGCGCCACACGCAATGGTGATGAACAGGAACGGGAACATGCCCCCCTTCCACACCGGACCGTCCCCGGTGGCCGCGAACTGCGTCAGCGCCGGCATCTTCAGCTCCGGCATCACGATCAGGATGCCGATCGCCAGCGCCACGATCGTGCCGATCTTCAGGAACGTCGACAGATAATCGCGCGGGGCCAGCAGCAGCCATACCGGCAGCACCGACGCCACGAAACCGTAGCCGATCAGCATCCACGTGATCTGGATGCCAGTGAACGTGAAGGCCGGCCCCCACACCGGATCGGCCGCCACCTTGCCGCCGTACCAGATCGCCAGCAGCAGCAGGATCAACCCCACCACCGAAATCTCGCCGATCTTGCCGGGCCGGATGTAGCGCATGTACACGCCCATCAGGATCGCGATCGGCATGGTCGCGATGACCGTGAACATACCCCACGGGCTTTCCGCCAGCGCCTTGACCACCACCATCGCCAGCACCGCCAGGATGATGATCATGATCAGGAACGCGCCGAACAGCGCGATCGTGCCAGGCACCTGGCCCATTTCCTCACGTACCAGATCACCCAGCGAACGCCCGTTGCGGCGGCTGGAAATGAACAGCACCATGAAGTCCTGCACCGCGCCGGCCAGCACCACGCCGACCACCAGCCACAACAGGCCGGGCAGATAGCCCATCTGCGCCGCCAGCACCGGGCCCACCAGTGGCCCCGCACCGGCGATGGCCGCGAAGTGGTGCCCGAACAGCACGTGCTTGTTGGTCGGCACGTAATCCAGACCGTCGTTGTTGAGCACCGCCGGGGTGGCCCGGGTCGGATCCAGCTGCATCACCTTGTCGGCGATGAACAGGCTGTAGAAGCGATAAGCGATCAGATAGATGGAGACTGCGGCGACCACGATCCACAGCGCGTTGATGTGCTCGCCCCGTCGCAACGCGACGGTGCCAAGACAGAATGCGCCGAGCAGCGCGAGTGCTGCCCAGCCCAGCTTGGAAAAACCTTTCATGAGATTGCGTCTCCCTGAAGAACGTCGTAAGGGTCCGCCCTCGCACTGACCGGGTCAATGCACGCGCGGAGGCTGGCCGCTAGTACTTTGGTCGTAGGACCGGCGCACGGCGGTCCTCCGGCCGCCGCATGCACGGGAACGAAACACCACGCTTGGAACAATCGGTTGCGGGCATGACGGTTGGCGCCTCCAGAGGCTGCGCCCATCTTGTACCCCAGATCCTTTTGCCGGAGTCAACATGAGCAGCCCAACCGCAGCGCGCGTAGCGCGCACCATCCGTGGCGTGGCCACGTCCGATGGCGCCGGCGTGCGCCTGACCCGGGTGATCGGCGGCCCCGCGCTGCCCGACCTGGACCCCTTCCTGCTGCTGGATGAATTCGGTACCGACCGCGCCGAGGACTACATCGCCGGCTTCCCCAGCCATCCGCACCGCGGGTTCGAGACCGTGACCTACATGCTGGATGGGCGCATGCGGCACAAGGACAACCACGGCAATGAAGGCCTGCTCACCCCCGGCAGCGTGCAGTGGATGACCGCCGGCCGCGGTCTGGTGCATTCGGAGATGCCCGAGCAGGAATCGGGGCAGATGCGCGGCTTCCAGCTGTGGGTGAACCTGCCGGCGCGCGACAAGATGACCGATCCCAGGTACCAGGAATTCGCCCCTGACCGCATTCCGGTGGTGCAGCCCGCGCCGGGCGTGCAGGTCAAGGTGATTGCCGGGCAGGTGGGCGACACGGTAGGCCCCATCGTGCAGCCGGCCACCGACCCGTTGTACCTGGATGTCCAGCTGGAGGCCGGTACGGGGTGGGACTACGTGTTGCCCGACGGCCACAACGCATTCGCGTACGTGTTCGAAGGCGATCTGTCGATCGGGCAGGGCGACGATGCGCGCCCGGTCGGCCGGCAGGACATGGCCGTGCTGGGCGGCGGTGAGTTGCTGCAACTGCACGCCGGTGCGGCCGGCGCGCGGTTGATCCTGGTGGCCGGGCGGCCGCTGCGTGAGCCGGTCATGCGCCACGGGCCGTTCGTGATGAACACCCGGGAAGAACTGATGCAGGCCTTCGTCGATTTCCAGGAAGGCCGGTTCTGAGGCCGAGCGGGGGTGTCGACCCAGGGTCGGCACCGCCGCATGGGCGATCCGCATCGCGGCGGGGCGTCAGCGTTCGGCGGCGACGGCCGATGGGTTGAGATTCATTCCCTGCGCCATCGACTGCAGGCTGCCAAGCTCGCCGGCGTCGGTGGGGTAGAGGGAAATCTGTGCGTAGCGGTTCTTGTCGAACTTCACCACGGTGACGCGCCGGGTCGCGTAGCCCGGCGGCTCCTGTCCCCCCAGATCGGGCTGGTACCAGTACAGCGATTCACCGGCGAAGGCGCCTTTTTCCTGCCGCAGCGGACGGGCCAGCGGAATCTGCGGGTCGCGGCCGCTCAGCATCAGCGACATCACCTCGCGCCCTTCGGCATTGGTGGCCTTGCACAGCACGAAACTGGACGTGGCCTGTTCCTGCCATTGCAGTCCGCTGGTGGCGGGCAGCGCAGGACATTTGGCCGCCGATTGCGCCGATGCGGCGCCGGTAGTGAGTGACAGTCCCAGCAATCCCAAGGCGTGCAGGATCTTCATAACTTCCCCCGTGTCGAATTGGCCGTGCCGTCACCGACGGGCACTGCTGCCCGTCAGGTGAGGGTCTGGTGATTTTGACCTTAACGGAATGTGACCGGATCTTCAAATAGCCGTTTCAAATGAGTCTGAAGCCGGTTAGCGAGGTGACGGCTCGGCGCCAACCCATTTATAGAGCACGCCGCCGATCAGACCGCCGAGCAGGGGCGCGAGCCAGAACAGCCACAGCTGGCCCAGGGCGCCACTGCCGGCGAACACCGCCACGGCGGTGGAGCGGGCCGGGTTCACCGAGGTGTTGGTGACCGGGATGCTGATCAGGTGGATCAGGGTCAGCGCCAGGCCGATGGCCAGCGGGGCGAAGCCGGCCGGGGCGCGGCCGTGGGTAGCGCCCATGATCACCACCAGGAACATGGCCGTGAGCACCACTTCGCACAGGAAGGCGGCGGCAACGCTGTAGCCGCCCGGTGACAGCGCGCCGTAGCCATTGCTGGCGAACGCGCCGGCCTGGCTGCCGTCGATCTGGAAACCGGGCGCGCCCGAGGCGATCTGCAGCAGGATGAAGCCGGCCAGCAGGCCACCCAGCACCTGGGCAACGATATAGGGCAGCAGATCGCGCGCGGGGAAGCGGCCGCCGGCCCACAGGCCGACGCTGACCGCGGGGTTGAAGTGGGCGCCGGAGACATGGCCGAACGCATAGGCGCCGGTTACGACGGTCAGGCCAAAGGCCAGCGCCACGCCCAGAAAGCCGATCCCCAGCGGATTGCCGTCGCCGCCGAAGTGGGCGGCAAGGACGGCGCTGCCGCAGCCGCCCAGTACAAGCCAGAAAGTGCCGAGGAATTCGGCTGCTACACGTTTGCCCATGCTCATTGCATCGTCTCCGCGAGTGTCCAAGGGGGAACACGACGGAAACCGGACAGTGCAGCGTGCGCTCAACGCTCCGGCAGTGGAATGAATTCCTTGTCGTCGCCGGGGATGGTGCCGAAACGTCCGGATTCCCAGTCGTGCTTGGCCTGTTCGATGCGTTCCCGCGAGCTGGACACGAAGTTCCACCAGAGGTGGCGCGGTCCATCCAGGGGTTCACCACCGAGCAGCATGGCCTTCAACGCGGTCTTGGCACGCAGGCGGCCACGCGCGTTGGTTTCGGGAAGGATGAGGTGCTGGGCGGGAATGTCGACGCCATCCAGTTGTGCGTCGCCCTCGAGGATATAGAGCGCACGTTCGACGTGGCCGGTGTCCAGGTCCAGTTCGGCGCCGGGTTCAAGATCGATGGCGACATTGAGGGTGTCGGCGAACACCTTGACCGGGGATTCTTCGCCATAGGCGCGGCCGGCAATGATGCGCAGCCAGGCGCCGTTGCGGCGTTGCTGGGGCAGGGTGGCGGCGCTGTGATGGAAGAACGCGGGGTCGGTTTCTTCGTGGTTTTTCGGCAGGGCGACCCAGGTCTGCATGCCGTGGATGGGGTGGTCGTGTTCGCGTTCCACCGGAGGGGTGCGTTCGGAGTGGGCGATGCCGCGGCCGGCGGTCATCCAGTTGACGTCGCCGGGGCGGATGACCTGGTCCGAGCCGAGGGTATCGCGGTGTCCGATCGCACCGGACCAGAGGAAGGTGACGGTGGCCAGGCCGATATGCGGGTGCGGGCGCACGTCGATGCCGGCGCCGGCGCCCATGACGGCGGGGCCCATCTGGTCGACGAACACGAACGGGCCCACGCTGCGCGCCTGGATGCTGGGCACGGCGCGGCGTACTTCGAGGCCGCCGATGTCATGGACGCGCGGGGCGATGATGGTCGTCATGCGGGCTTTCTCGCTGGCGGGAACAGATTGAAAGGATGGCACGCGGGTGCTGGCGGTGCATGGCCCGTTCGGGTAACAGGTTGTTTCGTTTTCTGCCCGGTGATGGGTTGTCGCCAAGAGCCTTGGTCTGCGGGATTCGCCGGTTTGGGCCGGCGGGGGTGGAAGTGCGGGGGACGCTGCAAGTACGTCCATGTAAGCTCAGTCGCCGCATCCATGCGGCTCATGCCCCCGCACATCCACCCCCGCCGACCCTTCGATACTTGGTCGGTGGCCACGGAAAAGGCGGAAGGTACTGCCGGTGCACAAAGAAAAACGCCACCTTTCGGTGGCGTTTTTGCTTCGATGAATCGATTCCTAAATCACCGGCTCGCGCAGCACCGCTGCATCCCAACCCGGGCGCGGGGCGAAGCGGTCGCCGTGGCGTTGCTGCAGCACTTTCAGGCGCTCCACCAGCGCGTCTGCACCGGTGGCGCGGATGTACTGGATCGGGCCGCCGCGGAACGGGGCGAAGCCGGTGCCGAAGATCACGCCGGCATCGAGCAGGTCGGCGTCGGTCACCACGCCGTCGTGCAGGCAGGCGACCGCTTCGTTGAGCAGCGGCAGGATCAGGCGGTCTTCCAGGTCGTCCGGGGCCTGGTAGTTGGCCGGCACGTCCGGCTTCTGGGCGCGGCCGTTGTCCCACTTGTAGATGCCCTGGCCATCCTTCTTGCCGCGCTTGCCCTGCTCGACGGTCTGGAGGGCGGCGGGAATCTGCAGGCCGAGGAACGGGGCAAGTTCCTTGCCGACGCCGGCGGCGACGTCCAGGCCGACAGTGTCGAGCAGCTCGATCGGCCCCATCGGCATGCCGAACTTCACGGCGGCCTTGTCGATGACCGGACCGGGAATGCCTTCGGCGTAGGCGGTGGCCGCTTCGAGCATGTAGGGGAACAGGACGCGGTTGACCAGGAAGCCGGGGGTGCCGGCGACCGGTACGGGGAACTTGCCCAGTGCCTTGCAGAACGAGGCCAGGCGGCGCTCGGTCTCCGGTGCCATGCCGTCGTGGTGGATGATTTCCACCAGCGGCATCTGTGCGACAGGATTGAAGTAATGCAGGCCCGCGAACTGGGCCGGGCGCTGGATGTGGTCGCGCAGTTCGACCAGCGGGATGGAAGAGGTGTTGGTGGTCAGGAGGGCATCGGCCTTCATCTTCGGCTCGAGCGTCTGGTAGAGGCCGCGCTTGGCCTCGGCATCCTCGATGATGGCTTCGATCACCAGGTCGGCCACCGCTACGCCCTCGCCGGCCAGATCGGCCTTCAGGCGCGCGGCCACGGCCGGGCGCTTGCTCTCGTCGCGGACCTTTTTGGCGAACAGCGCCTGGGCGCGTTCCATGGCCGGGTCGATGAAGCGCTGTTCGCGGTCCTGCAGGGTGACATCGAAGCCCTTGTAGGCGGACCAGGCGGCAATGTCGCCGCCCATGACGCCGGCACCGACCACATGGACGTGGCGGATGCCATGGTCCTTTCCACCCAGCGCCTTGAGGCGTTCGGTCAGGAAGAAGATGCGGATCAGGTTGCGCGCGGTGGGGGTGCCGGCCAGTTTGACCACGGCGCGACGCTCGGCATCCAGGCGGGCCTGGATGCCGCTGCCGCCGGTACGTGCCCAGGTGTTGATCAGGGCGTAGGGCGCGGGATAGTGCTCCTTCCTGGCCTTGCGGGCCACCTGCTTGGCCATCTGCGGGGCCAGCAGCCTGCGCGCCAGCCAGGTGTTGGTGGCCCACGCGGTCAGGCGCTGCTTGAAGGGGCGGGTGGTGCCGGACAGCCCCAGCGCTACTGCGGTATCCAGCAGCACGGCCGGGGCCACGACCTTGTCGACCAGGCCGATGTTGCGTGCGGCCGACGCCGACAGGTTGCGGCCGGTCAGCATCATGTCCATCGCGGCAGGGGCGCCGACCAGCTGCGGCAGGCGTGCGCTGCCGCCCCAGCCGGGGAAGATGCCCAGCTGCGTTTCGGGCAGGCCGATCCGGGTGGACGGGTCGTTGGACGCCACGCGGTACCGGCAGGCCAGGGCCAGCTCCGTGCCACCGCCCAGGCAGTGGCCGTGGATGGCGGCCACGGTCGGGCAGGGCAGCTCGGCCAGTTTCTGGTACGTGGTCTGGCCGCGACGGATGGCGTCATTGACCGTGCCGCGCCGATCGAATTCCTGGAATTCCTTCAGGTCGGCCCCGGCGATGAACCCGGCCGCTTTGATCGACTGCACCACGACCGCTTTGGGCGGGTCCAGCGCCAGGCGTTCCACCAGGTCGCCCAGTTCCAGCAGGACGTCCTGCGACATCGCGTTGACGCTGCTGTCCTGGCGGTCGAGGCTGAGCACCACGACACCATCGTCACGGATCTCGGGGTGCCAATGTGAGAAGCGGAGCCCATCGAAGCCTGAAAGCATGGGGACGTTCCATCCGGTTGTGT
>Ga0209050_1001175_pt1 | contig 30899 bp, 23 predicted proteins | sample Araplavi_mTSA_r2_FD_184276 | JGI IMG/M metagenome (GOLD analysis project Ga0209050, IMG submission 184276) | Arabidopsis root microbial communities from North Carolina, USA - plate scrape MF_Cvi_mTSA_r2 (SPAdes) (version 2) | ecosystem: Host-associated > Plants > Roots > Endosphere | place: USA... | reverse complement strand
TGCTCGTTACCGTACCGAAGGTACCGGTGATGCCGCCCGCGCCGGTCAGGATCACATAGTCGGTACGCGGATTATAGGTCCCGTTTTCGGCGAGTACCGCGACGCTCGCGGTGCTCGCGATGGTCACGGCGCCGGTTGCGTCGAGGCGGTCGGCAGCACCCGCAGCATTGGCTTCGACTTCGTAGATCGAGCCGGCCGCAAAGGCGAGATCGCCGTTGACCGTCAACTGGCCGATCGAGTTCCCCGGCGCGATCCGGCCGCCGTCGGCCACGGTGGTCGAACCGACGCTGCCGTTGCCGCCGAGCGTGCCGCCGCTGTTGACGGTCACGGGCGAGGCGATCGAGCCATTGACCGCGAGCGTGCCGCCGTTGACCGACGTCGGCCCGGTATAGCTGCTGTCACCCGTCAGGTTGAGCGTGCCGCTGCCTTCCTTCACCAGACTGCCGGTGCCGGAGATATTGCCGCCAAACGCTGTGTTGCCGCTCTGGTCGACGGTGAGCTGGCTGTCGCCGATCACGACGTTCGAGCCTTCGCTGCCTTCGAGGGCACCGATCGTCTGGTCGCGGCCGGTGATGTCGAGCGTGCCGCCCTCGCCCAGATCGAATTCGGTCGTCGGGTCGATCATTCCGCCGATGCGCACCGATCCACCAAGGATATTGGTGACGCCCTGGAAGGCATAGTTGCCCATGAAAACCAGCGCGCCGTCGCCCTTCTTGTCGAGCACCCCCGCGCCCGAAAAGGCGCCGAGGAAATCATAGTCGTCCGACCGGTTGAAAACGAAGCGGCCGTCGTTGACGATATTGCCGGCGAAGCTGCCCTCGGTTCCGCCCGCGCCCAGCTCGAAATAGCCGGTGCCTTCGGTCTTCACATCGCCCTGGAGCAGCCCGGTGAGGACCAGCCCGCCGTTCGAGACGATCGTCCCGCCGGTGTGCGCCACATTGGCGGTATCGAGCGTGAAGACCGCATCGCCGATCAGCTGAAGCTTGCCGGTTCCGTCGATCGTGAGGTCGGCGAGGTTGGACACGGTTTCGTCGGCGCCGAAGTTGAGCACGAGCAAGCCGTCGGTGCGGACCGCCGCAGTCTGGATCGGCGAGTCCGTTTCGCCGGTGCCCAGATCGACTTCATTGACTTGCAACGCCGCGCCCTCGGCGATCATCACGCTGTCGAACTCTCCGACGACGCCCGATGTCGACCAATAACCGGCTGCGACGTCGAGCGCCTCAAAGCCGCTTGCCGCGGTCAGTTGCTGCGCCGAGGTGAGCTCCAGGACATCGCCGTCGAGGATCAGGCTGTCGGAACCGGCGCCCGCGTCGATCAGGCCCGTGACTGCGCTTCCGGTGCCGAGCGTGACGCTGTCATCGAAGGCGCCGAGAAGAACGGCGACGCCATTGCCGCCGATGATCGAACCACGGTTCGTGAGGTTGGTCTGCGTGGTCGATTCGATCCCCGTCGCTGCGCTCTGGATCGTGCCGGCGTTGACGACGCTCAGCTTGCCCTCGCCATCGGCATAGATGCCATAAGCGGTGCCCTCAATCGTGCCGGCGGACGTGTTAGTGATCGTCACATCGCCCAATGTGCCGTGGAACACGCCGGCGGCATGCAGGCTGCTGATCGTTCCGCTGTTTTCGAGGCTGGCTGTCGACAGGTCGCTGCCGAAGCCAACGCCATAACCGTTCAGCCCTTCGCGGCTGCCCGAGATGGTGCCGCTGTTGACGACGCTGGCGGTCAGGCCGCTACGGTCTTCGCCGGGGTTGGAGTTGACCGCCGTTCCCTGAAGGAACATGCCGCCATCGACGCCCGTAATATTGCCCGCATTTTCGACCGCGCCGCCGCCGGAGAGGATGATGCCGAAGCGGGTACCGCTAATCTCGCCGCTGGCGAGGTTGACGACGCTGGCGCTGAACGCTTCCTTCGGCTGATCGGCAAAAGCGAACATAGAGATGCCGTCGGTGAAATTGCCGGCAAGGCCGCGGATTTCCCCGCTGTTGGTGACGCTGCCACCGCCGATCAGGCGGACGCCGTCGTCGTTTTCTCCGATAATAGTGCCGCTGTTGGCGACCGTTGTCCCCGTCGCGAGGCTCTCGAGCTCATTAGTGTCGGGATTGAAGTGGCTCGCGGTGGTGATGCCGAGGCGATTGCCCGAAATCGTACCGCTGTTGACGACCGTGCTGAGGCCGCCCGAGATGGTGACGCCGGCATCAGGCGCAGCGTTCTGCCCCTGATTGGTGCCGTTGCCGCGGATCGTACCGGCGTTGGTCAGGGTCAGCGAACCGAATTCGCTTTCAATGCCCGAGGCCGCGCCGGTGATCGTGCCGCCCTCGGCATTGTCGATAACGATGGCGCCATCGCTGAGCGTGCTGACAAAAATGCCGTCGCTGGCCCCCCCGATGATCTCGCCGCTGTTCGTGACCGAAAATTCAGTCAGTCGGCCGAAGCCTGTGATCCCCTCACCCGCGTTGCCCGCGATATAGCCGCTGTTGGCAATCGTTCCGGTCCGGTCCTGCTCGCCGAGCCCGTTCTGGATGAGAACCCCGAATTGCGAGGCGGAAATATCGCCGGCATTTTCAAGCGTGCCACCGGAAGAGAGTACGACGCCGGCGCGCTGGCCATCGATTTCGCCGCCGAGCAAGTTGATGACGGTCGCCTCGAACGTCGCAAGATCCTGTCCGGCGGACGCAAAGATCGAAACGCCGTCGGTACCATTCGGGTTCGGCGTGACGCCATGGATGAATCCGCTGTTGGTCACCGTGCCGCCGCCGGCGAGGCGAACGGCGTCATTGCCAACGCCGATGATCGTTCCGCTATTGATTATCGCCGTATTGATCGCGCGGTCCACGAGAACGCCCGCAATCCCATGAGGCTGGCGGTCATCGGTGCAAGCGGAGCAACGGGGCGGCGCGTCGTCGAGCGCGCACTCGCCAAAGGCCACCCTGTTATAGCGGTATCGCGCCGACTGACGGACGATATCGCACCGCGCGATCAGCTCGCCTATCGCGCAGCCGATGTTCGCGACCAGGAAAGTCTCATGCCCGCTCTGGAGGGATGCGACGCCGCGATAAGCACCATCGGCCCCGCACAGAATCTCGATCCCGGCGATCTGATGTCGGTCGGTATCCGGAATATCATCAGCGCTTGCGCCCAAGCCAAAGTGCCGAATTTCGTGATGCAAAGCGGCATCACGCTCAGCGATGGATCGGAGTTGTCGTTCGGCGATCGTCTGGCGCTGCGTCCGATCCAATATATCTACCGCAAGGCGATCGCGGACAAACGGGTGGCCGAAGCCAGCATCCGTACCAGCAATCTCGACTGGGTCATCGTTCGCGCGGCGGGATTGAAGGATATGCCTGCAACGAGCACGCATCGCGTGGGACCGCATGCGCGCATCGCACTGCTGCGCCCCTTGTCCTTTGCAGATTGTGCGGATTGCCTTGTGCGCGCAGCTTCGATGGAAGCCGACTGGCGCGGGCAAATCATAAACGTCGGCATGTAGGATGTCCGGCGGTCAAGGCACTCGCGCGAAGGTCTTGTTATCTGCGAGTTCAAGAAGCCCTTTCCGGATTCCGCGGCTGATGATGAGCCGGAACAGGGAGCCAACGCCGGGCGCCTTGCCTTCGAAAACGATATTAAACGCAACGCGCGACGATCCGGCGTCGAGACGGAAGAAGCGGATCTGGCCCAGATGGTTCTTGAGCAGCCCGCCTTTCGTAATCCGGTACTCGATCAGCTCATTTTCACGATAGTCGGTGACGGTCTCAACAAAGGCCGGCAGCGGACCGGGCTTGACGCTTCGTGCGGATCCGGCGCCGTTGCGATTGGATGCGCCATCGCGCAGCCGGACGACCTTCGCCGGCGCGAATAATTTTCCCAGATTCTCGTGCTCGGCAAGGTGCGCGAAGAGGCGATCGACCGGCACCGGAAAGTCGTGCTCGACCGAGATATGCTGTCGCCGTGGCATTCGCGTCAGGCCCGGCGGACGCGATTTTCGATCCGCCCTATCCCGTCGATCTCGAGCGTGACGAGGTCGCCGTCGGAGAGGAAATGATCCTGCTCGATCCCGCAGCCGCCCGACATCGTCCCCGAGCCGAGCAGTTCGCCGGGATGGAGCGTTTCGCCGCGCGAGATATAGGCGATGATCTCCTCGAAACTGTGGAGCATTTCGCTGTTCGAGCCCTCGGCGAAGGGTTCGCCGTTGATATAGGCGCGCATTGCGATGTCGTGGACGTCGTCGAATTCGTCGGCGGTGGCGATGCACGGGCCGATTACATTGCCCCGGTCGAAATCCTTGCCCTTTGCCGGCCCCATCATGCCGGGCATTTCCTCCATCTGCGCGTCGCGCGCGGAGAAATCGTTGAAGATCGTGTAGCCGAAGATGTGCTGCGCCGCGTCCTTCGCCGCGATGTCGACCCCGCGCCGGCCGATCACGACCGCAAGTTCGAGCTCGAAGTCCATATAGTCGCTGTAGCGCGGCCAGATGACGTCGACGCCGGTTCCGACGACGGTCAGCGGGTTGCATTCATGATAGATCGCCTTTTGCCGGTACAGCGGCGGCAGCTCGGTAAAGGGTGGCGCGTTGGGCGCCGGCTCGCCGGCGATGCGCGCGCGCAGCCTCTGCATGCCCGCCGCCGACTGGAGAATGTGGCCAGGGAAGGTGAAGAAGTCGCGGATCGATTGCGGGCGCGGCAAGGGCGCGAGCAGGCGGACGGCGTCGGCCGCGACTGCATGCCCTTCGACGTCCATCAACCGCCGCGCTTCGTCGAGCGCCGCCTCGCCGCCGTCGATCAGCGCCTGCATCGTCTGAAACACCGTAGCGCCGTCGCGCCCGGCAGCGCGCGATGCTTCGGTCAGATTCTGGATCGCATCGTCGGCGGTCAGGGCGCCCAGAAATATCTCGTCCGCCTGTTCGAAGGTCACGAAACGCATATCATCTCCTGTGCTGAGGCTCGTTCATTATATCGATATTTTTTCAGAATATAGATAAAAGTTGCATCCGCCCGTTCAGATGCTAGAAGTCGGCGCGTGGTCGAATATGTTGCATTGATGGGCACCGGGCTGATGGGCGCGCCGATTGCGCGCAACCTCGCGCGTTCGGGTTTTCCGGTCACCGTGTGGAACCGCACGGCGTCGAAAGCCGCGCCGCTCGCCGACGAAGGGATCGCCATCGCAAGCTCTGCCATCGAAGCCGTCGACCGCGCCGATCTGGTAATCTTTCTGCTCAGCGACGGGCCGACGACGAGCGAAGCCTTGTTCGGCGCTGACGGAGCCGCTCGCGCGATGCGCCCCGGCGCCATCGTCGCCATGATGAGTTCGATCAGCCCCGATACCGCGACCGAACAGGCCGGGCGGTTGGCGGAGCTTGGTATCGACTATATCGACGCCCCCGTATCGGGCGGCGAGCGCGGTGCGATCGCGCGCGCGCTGACGATTTTCGCGGGCGGCCCTGCCCGGTCGATCGACGCCGCGCGCCCGGCGCTCGATGTACTCGGCCGGGTTAATCGCGTGGGCGGCGTCGGTGCGGGCCAGCTGGTCAAGCTTGCCAACCAGATGATCGTCGGCATCAGCATCGAGGCGATCGCCGAGGCGCTGCTGCTGATAGAACGTGGCGGCGGCGACCCCGACGCGGCTTTCGATGCGCTCAAGGGCGGCTTTGCCGATTCGACGGTGCTGCGTCAGCACGGCAGGCGCATGCTGGCGCTGGACCATACGCCGGGCGCGACGATCGCCACCCAGCGCAAGGATCTGCGCATGGCGACCGGCCTGGCCGCGAAACTGTCCCTGTCGCTACCGCTGCTCGATCAGGCAGCGGCGCTGTACGAGCAAGCGGCACACGGCCCCGACAGCGGGCTCGACCATAGCGCCATCCATCGCACCCTGCGCGCGCAGCAGCGGGACCGCAGCGAATGACGCTGAAAATCGGCGCCAGCGTGTCGATGATGTTCCGCGAGCTGCCGCTGCTCGACCGCTTTGCCGCCGCCGCTGATGCCGGGTTCGACGGGGTCGAGATCCAGTTCATCGACGAAGGCGACGCCATCGCCATGGCCGGCGCCGCGCGGGCAGCCCGCATGCCCGTCGTCCTGGTGAACCTGCCGCTCGGCGACGTGATGACCGGTGGCGACGGGCTGTCGGGCGTACCGGGGCGCGAGGCGGCGTTTGTTGCTGCGGCGGTACGCGGCCTGGCCGCCGCAGCCGAGCTAGGCGCGTCCTTCGTCCACATCGGACCATCGCGCGTCCCGGCAGCTGAAACGCGCACCAATTGCCTGGCAGCCTACTCCCGCAATATGGAGACCGCGCTCGCAATCTCCGATAGCATCGGTCTCGATGCCACTTTGCTCGTCGAGCAGTCGAACCCGACCGACTTTCCCGGCGCCTTGTTCGACACCGTGGACGAAGCCGCCGCCATGGTCCGACAGATCGGCGCGCCGCACTTCGGCTTGCTATTCGACCTTTATCATGTCGCGATGGCCGGCGGCGACATCGCTGCGGCGTGGGCGGCGCACGGCGACCTTGCACCGCATGTGCAATTCTCGGACGCCCCCGGGCGGCACGAGCCGGGCACAGGCAATCTCGACATATTCGCCGCGATCGCCGCCATTCGGGCGTCGGGCTATGCGGGCTGGTTCGGCGCAGAATATCGGCCGGTAGCGGACACAGTCGACGGCCTCGACTGGCTGGCGGCGTGGCGCGCCTCGGACATCCAAAACATCGGAGCACAGACATGACCGCGACCCTCATCTCGGGCGACCGCACGCTTGAACCGACAGCGTTCGAACGCGAGGTCGAGCGCGCCGCCACCTCGATGCTGGCGTCGGGGATCGGCGCGGGCGACGCAGTGGCGATCCTGCTGCGCAACGATTTCGCATTTTTCGTCGCGAGCCTCGCCGCACGCTGGATCGGCGCCTTCGCCACCCCGATCAACTGGCACGCGACGCCGGACGAGATCGGCTATGTGCTGGCGGACAGCGGCGCGCGCCTGTTGGTCGCGCATGACGATCTCGCGGCCCCGCTCGCCGGGCGGCTGGGCGAAACCCTGCTGGTGAGCGTCCCCACCCCGCCCGAAATTGCCTCCGCCTACGCCCTCGCCACCTCGGCGCCCCTTCCCGAAGCGGTGCGCTGGGCAGACTGGCTCGCCGACGAGGCGAGCGAAGCGCCGCCGCAGGGTCTGGGCGGTGCGTCGGTCGTCATCTACACGTCGGGCACCACGGGCAAGCCGAAGGGAGTGCGCCGCCGCCCGCTCCAGCCCGAACATCTCGCCGCGCAGGTTGAAATGCTCATCCATGGCTATGGCCTTCAGCCCGGCGAGACGATGCGCATCCTGATGACCGGGCCGATGTATCATTCGGCGCCGAACAGCTATGGCCTCGCCGCCGCAGGTATCGCCGAGACGATCGTCCTCGAGCCGCGCTTCGACGCCGAGGAGCTTCTCGCCTTCGTGGCTGAGCATCGCATCACACATATGCACGTCGTGCCGACGATGTTCGTACGCCTGCTGAAATTGCCCGCCGCGGTGCGGGAGGCCTATGACGTCTCTTCGCTCCGCTTTGTCGTGCATGGCGCCGCGCCCTGCCCGATCGAGGTCAAGCGCCAGATGATCGACTGGTGGGGTCCGGTGATCCACGAATATTACGGGGCGACCGAGACGGGGCTGATCACCGGCCACGGATCGGCGGACGCGCTCGCCCGGTCGGGCACCGTCGGCCGCGCGCTGCCGGGCGTTACCCTGCGCGTTCTTACCGAGGTGGGCAGCGAAGCTGCGGCGGGCGAGATCGGCGATATCTATGTCCGGTCACGGTCGATGCCCGATTTCACCTATCACGGCCGCGACGCCGAGCGGACGGAGATCGAGCGCGACGGCTTTATCACCATCGGCGACATCGGCTGGATCGACGAAGACGGATTCCTGTTCCTCTGTGACCGCCGCCGCGACATGATCATATCGGGCGGCGTCAATATCTACCCCGCCGAGATTGAAGCCGCGCTACTGGCGATCGACGGCGTTCGCGACGCCGCGGTGTTTGGGATTCCCGACCCCGAATTCGGCGAGGCGGTCTGTGCCTATGTTCAACCCGACGAAGGCGAGACGCCGGATGCTGGCGCTCTCCGCAGCCAGCTCGGCGAAATCCTGTCGCGTTACAAATTACCGAAGATCATCGAATTCGCGAACGAACTGCCACGCGAAGATTCGGGCAAGATCTTCAAGCGCCGCCTTCGCGAACCCTATTGGACCGGCGCGGGCCGCTCGATATGAGCGCCGCCTATCAGCTCTGGCACGGACAGGGCACGCGTTCGCTTCGCGTCCTGTGGCTTGCCGAGGAACTGGGCATCGCCGAACGATTCGAGGTCCATCACCTGCCTTTCCCGCCGAGAGCGAAGGCGCCCGAATATCTCGACCTCAATCCGCTCGGCTCGCTGCCCCTCTTCGTCGACGGCGCGGTGCGGATGACGGAATCGATCGCCATCTGTCAGTATCTGCTCGATCGGCACGCTCCGACGCCACTCGGCGTTGCACCCGACGAGCCCGGCTTCGCCGATTTTCTGCAATTCAGCCTGTTCGGCGAAGCGACGCTGATGCCGCCGATTGGAATGATGGTGCGGCAGCTGCTGCTCGAAGCGCCCGAGCGGCGATCCGAGGCGAAACTCACCGAGGCCCGCGAAAATCTCGCATTCAAGCTTCGCCACGTCAGCGATGCGCTCGCCGATGGCCGCGACTATCTTGCGGGCGGGCGGATGACGCTTGCCGATATTGCAGTGGGCTATGCGTTGGGATTGATCGCTGTGCTCGGTGAGCGCGCGATCTTCGCGCCCGATGTCGCGAGCTACCTTGGCCGGCTGCAGGCGCGCCCTGCGTGGGCCAGAGCGGCGGCGCGCTGACCGATGGACACGAACTTCCTGCTCTCGAGGGGCCGTCCCGTCATCCTCACCGCCGTACGGGATAGTGAAGCCTGACACCCCGAACCACCGCCGGCCGCAGTGGTCAGGCGGCCGATTCCAGCGTGCCCCAGCGGCTGACCGCGTCGGCGACATAAGGCTGCGACACCGGAACCGTCAGATCGTTCGACAGGATCAGCTGCGCCGTGCGGCCCGACCGGCGCAGCGCCCGCACCGCGTCGTTCGCGACCCACCAGCTGCGATGCACCTGCGATCCGGCGATATGGTCGAGCCCGCGCATCGCGTCGGAAAAGCGGATGAGCACCATCGCGCTGCCCTGCGCCGTATGGACGCGGACATAATGATCCTCGACCTGAAGGCAGAGAATGTCGCTGCGCAGGTGAGGCGGCAGACGATCGAACAAGCCGGGGTCGCTGGGGCCGATTTCGCGCATCGACGGCCCATTGTCGTTGTCGGGTCCGGTCAGGGCAACGGGCGCGGGCCACGCCGGCGCCAGCTGCAACCCCGCCAGCACCCGTTCGGCCAGAAAGACATAAGCCCCGCCGATCAGCGAGATCGAGAAGAAGAGTTCGATCAGTTCGGTCGGCAAGGGCTGCCAGCCATGCAGGATATGGTTCGACGTCCCTGTCACGACGAGTTGCGGCAGCGCCGCCAACACGATCGCCGTGATCTTCTGCATAGTCGGGCTGGTGTCACGCAGCCGTGGCAGACGCGCGACCAGCGCCATGGTCGCCAGCGAGAAGAGGACCCAGGCGGTCATCTGCACCGTCCAATACCCAATGCGTTCGATCGGATCGAAGCGATAGGTGCCGAACGGCGAAAGGAACGAGAGCAAGGCCACGAACAACATGGTCAGCCCGGCGTGGCCGATCAGCCGAACCAGCCCATTCTCCATTCGGGAATTCGCGAAATCGCGCATCGTGAACCTTACTCCAAGTCGACTCCATTTAGATTATACGAAGTAAAATACGCAACCGCGAATGCGCGGTGGCCCGCATTTTCCCGTCACCCTAGTCGCTCCTTCGAACCGCCGGCCGCATCGGACCGGCTGTCGCAAGGAGCAAAAAAGATGAAACAGGCAACTCTCCCCATGGCGGCTCTCGCTGCCGCCCTCTTCAGCCCGCCTGCCCATGCGCAGGAACTGCCCGGCAGCCCGAGGGTCGCCGAAGGGCCCGGCGACGACAGCGACGACGAGGACGAAAAGAGCGGCGGTATCGACGGCTTTTTCGCGATCGGGCCGGGCATGGTCCCCTCCTATGACGGCTCGAAGAAATATGAGCTCGTGCCGCTGATGATCGCGGACGTCGAATGGAAGGGCCTCGCGCTCGAAATTCGCGGCCTCGGCGCGCGGCTCGACCTGCTCGGCAACAGCCCCGTCCAGGTCGGGCCGGTGTTCAACTTTCGCGGCAAGCGCAACAGCGACAAGGACGGCAACGGCCGCGTCAAATTGCTGAACGACGTGGATTCGGCGATGGAGGTCGGCGGTCACATTGGATATCGTTTCGGCGGCAACCAATATGGCCAGGGCGAGATCGAATTCGACCTCAGCCTCGTCAAGGACGTCTCCGACGGTCACGACGGCCTGCTCGGCACGGCGCAGGTCTCCTATGCCGCGCACCGCAGCCAGAAGTGGTTCGTCAATCTCGACGCGCAGACGACCTGGACCGACAAGAAATATGCACGCGCCTATTTCGGCGTGACACCGGAAGAAGCCGCCCGTTCGGGGCTCGCCGCCTATCGTCCCGGCGCAGGCATCCGCGATATCGGGATCGGCACGACGATCGGTTACCAGTTCAACCAACGCTGGGGCGTCATCGCCCGCGCCGGCGCCAATTATTATGTCGGCGACGCAAAGGACAGCCCCATCGTCGATGAGGGTTCGAAGATCCAGGCGGTCGGCGGACTTGCCGTCTCATATCGGTTCTGATCGCCGTGCCGCGCTTCTTCGCCGGATTTCTCCCCCTTCAGCGACGAAGGCCGCGCGGCACGCCATCCGGATCCGGACCATATGAGCCGAGCAGCCGGGCTGGCACGCGGGGTATCCCCGCCGCGCCTGCCAGCCCGGCCCCCTTGGGCAATCCCGCGCAGTGGGAACAATATTTAGCCGCTAGCCGCCGCAGCGCTGGCACCAGTCAAAACGACAGGGAGAGACATATGAGCGTGACATCGAAAAGACATCTGGATGAGGCCTGTTACGGCGTCGGGGCCCTGGCGAGCGCCAGCTTCTCGACCGTACCGGGGCTCATCCTGCTCTATTATCTGACCGATACGCTCGCCATACCGGCGGGGCTTGCGGGGCTGATCGTCTTCATCCCCAAGCTGTTCGACGTCTTCGCCAACCCGCTCGTCGGCCGCCTGTCCGATCGCACGCACACGCGCTTCGGTGCGCGCCGTCCATGGATCGTCTTCGGCGGACTCGTCTTCCCGCTCGCCTTCATTGCGACCTTCTGGACGCCCTATTCGGGCAATGCCGCCGCGCTGTGGGTTGCCGTCAGTTTCACGCTCGCGAGCATGACTTTCTCGGCCTTCGTGGTTCCCTGGTCCACGCTTCCCGCCGAGATCGCCCCGCACACCCGCGCCCGCGCGTCGATGGCGGCGTGGCGCATCGCCTTCCTCGCGATCGCGGTGCTCATCTCGGGCGGCCTCGCGCCGACAATCGTCGAAAATGGCTACAATGCGCGCGACGGTTATCGCGACATGGCGCTTTTCATCGGCACGATGATGATCGCGGCGACGCTGATCGTCGCCTTCGTCGGCGCGCGGCGCTCGACCCCGGCAACGACCCAGCCCGCCGCGCCCACGGCATTCAGGGCGAGCATTGCCATATTGAAGTCGAGCCCGTCGCTGCGCGCGATGCTGTGGATCGTCGCGCTCAGCGAAATCGCCTCGGCGGTGTCGCTCGCCAGCACGCCCTATCTCGCCGACTATGTGCTCGGCGATCCCGAAGCGGTGGCACCGATGTTCATCATCCTGACCATCCCGCTGCTGCTGACCATGCCCTTGTGGCGGATGTTCGCCGTGCGTCGCGGCAAGCGCGCGGCACTCAGCACAGCCCTCATGCTCTACGCGCTCGGCGCGTTGCTGCTTGCGGCGCTGTCGGTGGCCCCTGCGGACATGCGCGTGATGCTGACCTTCGTGGCAGTGTTCATCATCGGCACGGGCTTTGCCGGCACATCGATGCTGCCGCAGGCGATGTTCGCCGACGCGCTGGCCTATGAAACCTCAGTGCGCGGCGAATCGAGCGTCGGCGCGATGGTCGGCCTGTCGAATGCGACCGAGACGATCTCGGGCGGGTTCGGCGCCGCATTGTTCGCGCTCGTGTTGACCTTCACCGGGTTCATCTCGACCGCTGACGACACGGTCGTCCAGCAACCCGCGGCCGCGATCATGGGCATCGTCTTCGCCGCCAGCCTGATCCCGGCCTGGGCGGCGCTGATCGCACGCTGGCCGCTCCGCAAGTTCGACCTCGTGGAGGAGGATGTCGACAGGGCAACCCGCGGCAGCGAACAGGACAGGCGAGCTCGTGACCTTCAGGCTGAATAGCAGCGCGCGGGTCGCGCGCGAGACGCTCGGCAGCGCGGACCGATGGTTCATCCGCCTGCCGCAGCGCTCGCGCGACTTCGTCCAGGCGCACGTCAGCCTGCGGCATTTCCCCGACCGCACCCGCGTCTATTCAGCAGGCGATGCGGGCGACGGCCTCTACCGGGTGATCGACGGCGAGGTCCGGCTCATGGCCTATCCGGCGGTCGGGCGCGAGATGGTAACCTTTGTCGCACGCGGCGGTCACTGGTTCGGCGAATTGTCGGTGATCGACCATGGCCCCCGCCCGCATGATGCGGTCTGCCACGGACCGGTTTCGCTGCTGCATCTTCCCGCTTCGGCCATCGCCGCCCATGCCGAGGGCGATCCGGCCTTCATCGGTCAGGTCGCGTTGATCGGCTGCGATCATCAGCGCGCGGCGCTCGCCTATATCGGATCGATGACGGGGAGGCCGGGACGCGAGCGGATGGCAGGCATGATCCTTGCGATGGCCGGCCCCGATCCCCGCACGCCGCATCCGGTGCTGCAGATGAGTCAGGAGGATCTGGCGGGGCGCGTCGGCTTGTCGCGCCAGCATCTCGGCAACCTTCTATCGGAACTGAAGGAGGGCGGCGTCATCTCGCTCGCTTATGGCCGGCTGGAGGTTCTCGATCCCGAGCGGCTGGCGCAGCACGCGGGACAAGGCGCCGCCTGATGCACACTTGCTCCCACGATCGGCGCCAATTGCCATATCCTTGGCAGTCTCGCGCCGCGCGCCACCCTATCCCTTTTCGCGTCAAGCAGGAGATATGACATGGCTAGCTTATTGGAAACTCCCCAGCCCAGCGAAACCGCCGTTTCTGCGGAAGAATGGGCGCTCCGCGTCGACCTGGCGGCCGCCTATCGGCTGGTCGCGCATTTTGGCTGGGACGACCTTGTCTTCACCCATTTGTCAGCGCGGGTGCCCGGCCCCGATCATCATTATCTGATCAACCCCTATACGCATATGTTCGACGAGATCACCGCGTCGTCGCTGGTCAAGATCGACCTCGACGGCAACAAGATCGACGATACGCCGGCGCCGGTGAACCAGGCGGGTTTTGTTATCCACTCGGCGATCCATGGCGCGCGCGAAGACGCCGCCGCCGTCATCCATCTGCACACGCCGCATGGACAGGCAGTGGCGGCGATGGCGAGTGGGCTGCTGCCGCATAGCCAGACCGCGATGGCCGCGGTGCACGACATCGCCTATCACGACTTCGAGGGCATCGCGACCGACGTCGACGAGCGCGAACGGCTCGTCGCCGACCTTGGCGCCAAACACGCGATGATCCTGCGCAACCACGGCACGCTGACCGTCGGCCGCACCGTCTCGCAAGCTTTCATCCGCATGTATTTCCTCGAGCGCGCGTGCGAAGCGCAGGTGCTGATGCTTTCGGCCGGCCGCGATGGGCTCAACGAGCCCAACGACGGCGTTGCCGAGAAAGTCGCCGAACAGGTCGCCTCGCCCGCAAGCGCGGAGGGCATGCGCAATCTCGCCGAGCATCTGATCTGGCCCGCGCTGCTGCGCAAGCTCGACCGGATCGACCCCAGCTTTCGCACCTAGCGAAAGAGGCGCCGCGGCCGGTTTTTTGCTTTTTCCGGCCGCGGCACCGATGAACGAAAAGGAGCCCGCGTTGCGTATCTGTATTTTCGGCGCCGGTGCGGTTGGCGGCCATTTCGCCGCGCGGCTTGCGGCCGACGGTCATAACGTGTCGGTCGTCGCGCGCGGGCCGCAATTGCCGGCGATCTGGGAAAAGGGGATCACGCTGGTTTCCGGCGATCAGAAGATCCAGGCATCGGTCGCGGCATCGGACAATCCCGCCGACCTAGGGCCACAGGATCTGGTGATATCGACCGTGAAGGCGACCGCCCTCCCCGGCCTAGCCTGTGGCATCGCTCCGTTACTCGCCGACCATACGCCGGTCGTCTTCGCGCAAAATGGCATTCCGTGGTGGTATGCGATGGGCCTGCCGGGCTCCGGGCGTTGCGCGCCCGATCTCGGATGGCTCGATCGGGACGCCGCGCTGGCGGGCGCTATCGGCCCTGCGCGGACGATCGGCGGGGTGATTTTCTCGTCGAACCAGCTCGTCGAACCCGGCGTCATCCACAATGACTCGCCCGCGCGCAATGCGCTGATCGTCGGCGAAATCGACGATCGCGCCACCGCGCGGATCGCAGACATTCGCGCCGCGCTTGCTGCAAGTGGCATCGACTCCCCGCCTGCTCCCGATATCCGCGCGGTGCTCTGGTCAAAGCTCATCAACAATATGACGGCGTCGGTGCTCTGCCTGCTGACCGGGCGCAAGGTCAGCGACCTCGCCGCCGACGACGAGTTGGCCGAAACCCTGCTCGTCCTGATGGCCGAAGCGAGCGCGGTCGCCAAAGCGCTCGGTTATGAATTCGGCCCGGTCGATCGCGAAGGGCTGCGCCGGGCAGCGCCCGATCACAAGCCGTCGATCCTTCAGGATTATGAAGCCGGCCGCGCGATGGAAATCGATGCGCTGGTCCGCGCGCCGCAAGCCTTTGCCCGCCACGCCGGCGTTGCCACGCCGGTGCTCGACGCCCTCGCAGCGCAGGCGATCACCCTCGCCGATCGCGCCCGCTAGGCGTCCACCCGCTCGCGAAATTCCGCGGCGAGCGCCGCATATTCGTCAAGGCTCTCCGGATTGGCCATCGCGGACGGGTCGATCACCTTATCCAGATCGGCGCCCTCGAACAATCGCTTGATCGGCAATTCCTGTTTCTTCGACGACAGCGTACGCGGGATCGCCGACACCTCGACGATCCGGTCGGGCAGAAAGCGCGGCGACAGGCCGGTGCGGATCGCATCGCGAATCTTGGCGGCCAGCGGCTCGCCGCGCGCGGCATCGGGCGCGGCCACGACGAACAGCAGCAATTCGCTGCCGCTGTCCTTCGAACGCGCGTCGATGACCAGCGTATCGGCGACATCGCCCAGCCGCTCGACCGCGTCATAGATTTCGCTGGTCCCCATCCGGTGCCCGCCGCGGTTGATCGTCGCATCGCTGCGCCCGAAGATCTCGCACGCGCCGCTCGCCTCGATGCGAAGCCAGTCGCCGTGGCGCCAGACGCCGTCGTAGGTGTCGAAATAGGATTCACGGTAGCGCGACCCGTCGGCGTCGCCCCACATGAACAGCGGCATGCTCGGCAGCGGCCGCGTGCATACAAGTTCGCCGACCTCGCCGAGCAAAGCGCGCCCCTCCTCGTCCCATGCCTCGACGGCCGCACCGAGCTGGCGGCATTGCAGCTTGCCCGGCGCCGCGGGCAGTTCGCGGTTGCCGGTGCAGAAGGCGCCGCAGATATCGGTGCCGCCCGAGCTGTTGAACCACCAGACATGCGCCGCGCCCGCTTGCGCGATCATGTGCGATAGGTTCGTCTGGACCAGCGCGGGAAGCGGCGACGCGGTGCTGCCGAGCGCGCGGACCGCGGAGAGGTCGCCGACCTTGGTCAGGTCGACGCCCGCCTTGACCGCCAGCGTGTAATATTGGGCGCCCGCGCCGAAGAAGCTGACCTTGTTGCGCGCCGCAAAGCGCCAGAGCAGGCCCCAGTCGGGCGCGTCGCGCGACCCCATAGGGCTGCCGTCGAAGATGCAGATCGTGGTCCCGCCGAGCAGTCCGCCGACCTGCAGGTTCCACATCATCCATCCCGTCGAGCTGAACCAGTGGAAGCGTTCGCCGGGCGTCCGCGGATCATAGCTCGCGCCAAGGTCCGAATGGATACGGCCAGCGGCCGACATCATCAATATGCCGCCATGGCCGTGGATGAGCGCCTTGGGCTTGCCCGTCGTCCCGCTCGAATAGACGATCCACAGCGGATGCTCGAAGGGCAGCCATTCGGGCTCGAACGCGTCGAGATCGCGTCCCTCCGGCGCCAGCAGGCTGTCAAAGTCGATCGCGCCCGCGAAGTCCTGCGCGCCGAGCCCCGACGGCGCGAGGATGAAATGCTCGAGCGACGGCAGCGCGGCACGGATCTCCGCAACGGCGCCGCTGCGATCGAGCGGCTTGCCGCCATAGGTGACGCCGTCGGTCGCGATGAACAGCTTGGGATCGATCTGGCGAAAGCGTTCGAGGATCGCGGGAATGCCCATGTCGGGCGAGCAGATCGCCCAGATCGCGCCGATCGACGCGCAGGCGAGAAAGGCGACGATCGCCTCGGGCCGGTTGGGCAGATAGGCGACGACGCGGTCGCCGCGCTCAATGCCCAAGTCTTTCAGACCGAGCGCGAAAGCCGCTACCCGGCGGCGCAGATCGCGCCAGCCGATCGTCCCTATCGGCCCAAGCTCGTCCTCGGCGATGATCGCGGGGTGCCCTGTCGCCTCGGCCGCGTCGACATGGCGCAGGATTTGCGCGGCATAGTTGACGCGGCAGCCGGGAAACCAGGTGGCGCCGGGCATTGCCTTGCCGATGAGGACGCGCTCGGGCGGCGTGTCGGGCGATACGATGCCATCGAAATCCCACACCGCGCGCCAAAAGGCATCGGGCTTTTCGACCGACCAGCGGTGGAGGTTGTGATAGCTGCCGAACTTTTGGCCCGCACGGTCAGACGCGAACTTGCTGAACAAATGCATCACGGGCCGTGCCGCTCCCGGCTCGCGCTGCGTATCCGCTTCAGCCCTTGTCGATGTCATGCTGCGTCCTTCTCGTTTCACCTTCGGCATAAATAAATTATACGTCGTATATGTCAATGTTGACATCTCGGCGATATTCCAATATTTACACCGTCAACATCATTGGAAGGACAGATATGCGTACGCGAATCACCGAACTTTTCGGCATCGAACGGCCCATCTTGCAGGGCGGCATGCATTATGTGGGCTTCGCCGAAATGGCGGCCGCCGTGTCCGACGCGGGCGGGCTCGGAATGATCACCGCGCTGACCTTTCCCAATGGCCCCGCCCTGCTCGAAGAGATCAAACGCTGCCGCAAGATGACCGACAAACCGTTCGGCGTGAACCTGACCTTCCTGCCGTCGGTCAACCCGCCCGATTATCCCGGCTATGTCGCCGCGATCATCGAAGGCGGCGTGAAGGCGGTCGAGACCGCGGGCAACAACCCCGCCGAAATCTTGCCCGCGCTCAAGGCCGCGGGGGTCAAGGTTATCCACAAATGCACCTCGGTCCGCCATGCGCTGAAGGCCGAAGCGATCGGCTGCGACGCGGTCAGCGTCGACGGTTTCGAGTGCGGCGGCCACCCGGGGGAGGACGATATTCCGAACTTCATCCTGCTGCCCGCCGCGGCGCGCGCGCTGTCAGTGCCCTTCATCGCTTCGGGCGGGATGGTCGACGGTCGTTCGCTCGTCGCGTCGCTCGCGCTGGGCGCGGACGGCATCAACATGGGAACGCGCTTTATCGCGACAAAGGAAGCGCCGGTGCACCCGAACGTCAAACAGGCGATCCTCGAAGCGACCGAACTCGACACTCGGCTCGTCATGCGTCCGCTTCGCAACACCGAGCGCGTGCTCAACAATGTAGCGGTCGAGCGCATCCTGGTCCGCGAAAAGGAAATGGGGTCGACGCTGCGCTTTGCCGACATCGCCGACGAGGTCGCGGGCGTTTATCCGAAGGTCATGCGCGACGGCATCGTCGACGCGGGCGCATGGAGTTGCGGCATGGTCGCCGGGCTGATCGATGACATCCCGACGGTGCAGGCGCTGCTCGACCGCATCATGGCCGAAGCCGAGGCGATCCTGACGCTCAACGCGCCGATGCCCGAGCCGGCCTGACGCTCAGCCAGCAATCGCCGGGTTGTCGTAGATGAGGCGGAGCGTGATCTGGTTGTGCTCGGCGAGCCAGGCGCAGGCGCCATCGGCATTGCGCGCGAGCGCCAGCTCGGCGAGTTCGCGATGCTCGTCATAGACGTTCGGGCTGACATCGCGCATTCGCAGCATCAGGTTACGATAGCGCTCGGCCTGCCGGTGCAGGTCGTCGGCCATCGCGATCAGCCGCGGCGAGCCGCACCCCGCGATCAACGCCTTGTGAAAACCGAGGTTGAGCCGCTCGAAGGTCGCGACGCGCTCTTCGACCGACGCGGGCGGATTGGCGGAGAAATATTTGAGCCGCTGCAGCGCCGCGGCCACCTCCGCCTCCCAATCGGCGTCGCCGCGCTCGATCGCCTGACGCAGCGCGCCGGTCTCGATCGCGTTGCGCGCGAGGATCAGGTCGAGCAGATCCTGGCGGCTGACCTGCGCGACGCGAAAGCCGCGCTGGCCATAGGCAACGACAAGCCCCCGCCCGGCAAGGCCGGTCAGCGCCTCGCGAATGGGGGTCGGGCCGATCCCAAGCTCGGCCGACAGGTCGCGGATGGCGAGCCGCGATCCGGGCGCGAGATCGCCGCCCACGATCGCCGAGGAAATCGCATCGGCCGCTGCCGCCGACAGGGTCGAGCTGCCGGGCTCGGTTAGTTCGTTCATTTCATCGTCCCTCCGGAATTACCTTAGAGCGCCGATATCCGGTCCTGCAAGGCGCCTCCATTCGCGCCGTCCTATCACGAATGCGTCGCCGATATCGCCTTTGATGTAAATCGGTTTTTATTAATAATATCGATTTTAATTGACCGTCGTCGATTTTTCCGATTACAGCGTACATCCGATTGCTGCCCCGGCAGCGTCGATGACGAGCCGCCCAAGCGGCCGGAGGGCGCGCGCGATCCTGCGTCGCCCCGCGAGAGGGAGAGATCATCATGGGGAAGAAATCCTATTTGCTGGCGGGGGCGATGACCTTGTGCCTGGCCGCCGAAGTGCAGGCGCAGGAAAGCGAAGCGACGAACGAACGCGGCGTGAGCGAAATCGTCGTGACCGCGCAGCGCCGCGCCGAAGCGCTTCAGGACGTGCCGCTGGCGATCAGCGCCGTTTCGGGCAGCGACCTGCAGGACCGCGGCCTCAACGATGTCCGCGATATCCTCGCCCTCACCCCCGGCACCGCCTTCACTTCCTATAATGCCGCCGAACCCGTGCTGTCGGTGCGCGGCATCGCATCGGGGGGCGAAGGCGCGGCGTCCGATTCGGGCGTGCTGATGATGATCGACGGCGAAGTCATCTCGCGCGACTTCATGCGCTCGGCACCGATCTTCGACGTCGAGCGGGTCGAGGTGCTGCGCGGGCCGCAAGGCACGACCTATGGCCGCAACGCCACCGGCGGGGTCTTCCATGTGATCAACCGCCGGCCGGGTGACACCGCAGGCGGCGACCTGTCGCTCGACGTCGGCACCTATGGCACGATCAAGTTCGATGCGGGTTTCGACATTCCGGTCGGCCCGTCGACACTGTCGCGATTCGCCTTCCAATACAGCCGCCGCGACGGCTATTTCGAGGATGTCGCGACAGGCCGCGACGTCGACGACCGAGCCTCGCTCGCCGGCCGCCTGACGATCGAACAGAAGTTCGGCGAGAATGTCACGACGACGCTGCGCGTTCACGGCAGCATCGAACGCCACGACGATACCTCGCCTCTGAAAGCCTATGACCCGACCTTGCCGGTCCTTGGCCCGCCCTTTTCGGACGAGATCTTCGAACCGAGCACCGATCCGTACAAGATCATGACCACGCCGGGGGGCAGCTTTTTCGATCGCGACATCTGGGGGATATCGAACGAGCTGGTGATCGATTTCGGCTGGTCAAAGCTGACGTCGCTCACCTCCTACCGGCACGGCGACAATCATTTCTTCCAGAGCTCTCCCCTCGCGTACAACAACCTCGACGTGCGCAACAATGCGAAGGTCTTCACGCAGGAAATCCGGCTGGACGGCGAGGCGGCAAACGACAGCATCTACTGGATCGCGGGCGTTTTCTACCTCGACGAGACGATGCGGTACGGCTTCGACCGCTTCGGCGGCGCCGCGACCAATTTCGGACCGACGACGCAGCAACTCCGCCAGTCGAGCAACGCCCAGGGCTATGGCGTCTTCGGCGAGGTCGCATGGGACATCACGCCGCAGCTGACGCTCACCGTCGGCGGCCGCTATTCGCACGACGAAAAGGATTTCGCGATCGACAGCCGCGCGCAGGGGCCGTTCGCGGGCTTCTTCGTCGAGGATCCGTCGCAGCCGCTGATCGCGGCGGTCAGCGACAGCTGGGGCAAGCCGACGGGCCGCGCCTCACTGCAATTCCGCCCGAGCGACGCCTTCATGATCTATGGCGCCGTGTCGCAAGGCTATAAGTCGGGCGGGTTCAATTCCGAACCGCTCAATATCGTGTCGGCAACGACCCCGTTCGACGAGGAAACGGTGCGCAATATCGAGGCCGGGGTGCGCACCAAGCTGTTCGACAACCGCCTGCACCTCAATCTAACCGCCTTCGACATGAAATATGACGATATCCAGGTGTCGGCGTTCAATTCGAACAGCGTCGAGATCACTACCAACGCCGCCAGCGCCACGATCCGCGGCGTCGAGATCGAGGCCGTCGCGCGGCCTAGCCGCAACCTCACCTTGTCGCTGGGCGCCGCACGCTATGACGGCGAATTCGACGAATATGTCGATCTCGACGGCAATGATCTCGCGGGCACGCGGCTTGCCAAAATGCCCAAATGGACGCTGGCGGTGTCGGCGGTGGCGGATTCGCCGCAGATCGCCGGGGCGGGCGTGGTGCGTCTGCGCGCCGATTACAACACGCGCAGCAGCATCGCCAACGATGCCCCCGCCGACCTGGAATTCGGCATCCGCAAGGGCAAGGACATCGTCGACTTGCGACTCGCCTGGGTGCCCGATTCCGGCAAGTGGGAGGCGGCCATTTTCGTCCGCAACCTGCTCGACAAGGCCGAGATGAACTATGTCTTCCCGCAGGGCATCCTCGAGCAGCGCTTCGTCTCCTACGGCCCGCCGCGCACCTGGGGCGCCAACCTCTCCTTCCATTTCTGACCGTCCGACAAGGAAAATGTCCCGCATGAGCCAGTACTATTCCGCCATCGCCTTGCCGCTTCCGCTGAGCGCCGACCGATCGACACGGTCGAACCACATTTCGCCCGAGGCGGAGCCGATCGCCCCTGCGCTCGCGCCGGCATCGGTCGCTTTCACGCTGGCGCAGACGGTGAGCGGCGACGGCGAGGTCGTGACCCTGCTCGTCACCGCTTATGACGGCGACACGATCGAGGCGATCGACCTGACGACGCAGGGCGCACCCGCGGGCGTCGACGTCTTCGACGCGATCGCCGCGGTCGGCGACGACAAGCTGCACGCGCTCCAGATGGCGTCCGGGTCGCACACGGTCTACGCGCTCGCCGACCTGCTCCCGTCGGGCGCGATGACCGATCGCCATCTCGCGACGGGCACCAATTTTGCCGAACATGCCAAGGAGGCGGGCAGCAAGACCGTCTTCAACTTCCCCAAGTTCGGCCAACCCACGCCCGCGCGCACGACGCTGGTCGTCCATCCGGGCACGCTGATGGATTACGAGGTCGAGATCAGTATCCGTTTCGACCGCGACATCGCCTCGCTCGACGATTTCGATGCGGCGCGGAAGGGCTTTTTCCTGTGCGGCGACTTTACCGACCGCGCGACCTTGCTGCGCGAGGTCGACCCGCAGAATGTCCCGTCGGGCCGCGGTTTCAGCGACGCGAAAAGCGGCCCCGACTATTTTCCGACCGGGCCGTTTCTGGTCGTCCCGCACGACTGGCGCGCCTTTGTGAAGGACGAACGCATCGTCACGCGCGTCAACGGCGCGGTCAAGCAGGACGCGCGCGGCGGCGCGATGATCCTCGATTTCGAGGCACTGGTCGCCAAGGCACTGACCAATGGCGGCGGCGGCAATTATTCGTACAAGGGGCAGAAGGTGCCGCTGCTCGAAAACGGCACGATCCCGCACGGCGCGGCGGTGATGTCGGGCACCAGCGAGGGTGTGCTCTTCATGCCGCCGACGGCCGAGGACAAGCGCGGCGGCATCATCGACCATATCCTGCTAGGACGCTTCCTGCGCGGCAAGTCTCCCTTCTTTTCGATCATCAATCGCTTCGTGCGCAACGAGCTCAAGGCGGGGCGCTATATGAAGGTCGGCGACACGGTCGAACATCTGTCGTCGACGATGGGCGCACTGGCCGTCAGGCTGGTCGCGCCCTGATCGAGAGCGATGCCGGACGGCGCTTTCATTTGCAAAGCGCGGCGAAGCCTGAATAGGGTCTCCCGATGCCGGACGGTCCGGCGCAGGAGACAAGGCGACCGTGTCGACGGCAAACAAGACTGATGATGCAGCGCCGGCCAAAAAGCGACGCGGCCGCCCGCCGGCGTCGGCGGAAGATTTGCAGGTCGCGCACGCTGCCGCACGCGACCGGATTTGCGCCGCCGCGCTGACCCTGTTCGACCGCGGCGGGATCGACGCGATTTCGATGCGCGAGATCGCGGGCGTGATCGGCGCCTCGCCGATGATGCCGTATAAATATTTCCCAACGAAGGATCATTTGTTGCAGGAGTTGCGCACGCGCGCCTTCCTGCAGTTCGAGGCGGCGCTGCGCGATGCGGTGAGCGCGCCGGGCACCGGCCGCGAAAAGCTCGAACGAATGCTGATCGCCTATCTCGAGTTCGGCCTGCGCGAGCGCCGCGCCTATCGGCTGATGTTCGATTATTGGGTCTATGACAGCCCGAGCCGGATGTTCGAGGATTTCGGCGACGCGATCCGCCGCCAGTCGGGCGCCTGGAACGTCGTGCTCGAAGTCGTCGAGGCCTATTTTGCCGAGACGAACGAGGGCGGCGATGCGATGACCGCTGCGCACCTGATCTGGGCGAGCCTGCATGGCCTCGTCTCGCTCGAAGCGTCGCGCAAGCTCGTCATGGGCCGCGATTTCAAGGAACTGATGGCGCCGATGGTCGCGGCGATCATGAACGGGGTCACGCCGACCCATCGCTAAAGCCGCGCGATCAGACCCGGTCGCCCGCGATCCGCGCATCCCATCCCTGCATCGCCACCTCGGCGACGGCGCGCAGTTCGGCCTCGCCGACGCCATCGCGGGCAAGGATCGACATGCTCGCCTGCAGGGCCTGCACAAAGCGCGCGAGCGCCACGAGATCTGTCGCCGGAGGAACTTCGCCCTCTACCACGCCGCGCCGCAACCGCGCCTCGAGGCGTTCGAAGGTCATATTGCGGGCCGTGCGGACCATTTCTCCGAGCCGCGAATGGCCCTCGCTGCCGACCGCCGACAGCGTGACCATGCAGCCGTGGGGATTTTCCGCCACCCCGCCCGTCAGCGCGGCCGCCGAGTCCATCAGCAGCGCACGCGCAGCCTCGCGCGCCGTGTCCGCGGCCTCGAAGCCCGACCAGGCGAGCGCCGAATAGCTTTGCTGATAATGATCGAGCGCTTCGGCGAAGAGCGCATCCTTCGACCGAAAGGCAGCGTAAAGGCTCGGCGCGCCAATCCCCATCGCGGCGGTCAGGTCGGCGATCGACGTCGCCTCATATCCCTTTGTCCAGAACAGCCGCGTCGCGGCGGCCAGCGCAGCTTCGCGGTCGAACGCGCGCGGCCTGCCGCGCGTGCGGACCGGAGTCTCGTCGCTCCCACAGGGCATGTCGGCGTCTTTTTGCATCGATCGATACATAATGCGCCCGCCGGCCTTGCACAACGGCGCCGGCAAATTATCTATCGATCGCTACAGAAATAGCCTTCCCAATCACGGGAGGGGTAACGCATGGAAGGAATGGAACATGGGAAATCTTGAAGGAAAACGCGCACTCGTCACCGGCGGATCGCGCGGCATCGGAGCGGCAATCGCAATTGCCCTCGCCGAGAATGGCGCCGACGTAGCCCTGACCTTTCAGCAATCAGCCGAGAGCGCGGCAACGGTGGTGCAAAAAATCGAAGCACTCGGCCGCCGCGGGGTAGCAATCCAGGCCGACAGCGCCGATCCGGCCGCCATCGAACGATCGGTTGCGCAGGCGGTCGAGGCGCTGGGTGGTCTCGACATTCTCGTGAACAACGCTGCGATTGCGCTTTATGACACGATCGCGGACTTCAAGGTTGAAGACATCGACGCACTTCTGGCGGTCAACGTCCGCGGTCCTGTTCTGGCTACGAAGGCAGCCATCCCGCACCTCGGCGCTGGTGGCCGCGTGATCACCATCGGCTCGGCGGGCGCGGACCGGATCGTCGGTGGAACGGGCACGGTATATTTCATGACCAAGTCCGCGCTCCAGTCGTTCACCCGCGGTCTGGCGCACGAGCTCGGCCCGCGCGACATAACCGCCAATCTGGTTCAGCCGGGGTCGACCGACACCGACATGAATCCGGCCACCGGCGAGTTTTCGGATTTCCAGCGCAGCCTCATCCCTCTCGGACGATATGGCACGCCCGCGGACGTCGCCGCGGCCGTCGCCTTTCTCGCAAGCCCCGCCGCGCGCCAGATCACCGGAACAATCGTGAACGTCGATGGAGGCGTGCTGGCCTGATGCCGCGCATATTGATCCAGAAATAGGGAGAAGGTCGGTGTCGAACGCAAACCTGAGCGATTTCTACGGGCGCTATATCGCTGCGCTCAACGCCCGCGATTTCGACACCGTCCGGACCCTGATCGCGGACGATGTTCTTGTGAACGGCATGGCTTACAAGCGTGAAGACGTCATCGCGTCGCTTGAGGGCATCACCGACGCGGTGCCGGATTTCCACTGGACGGTCGAGGATCTGTTCACGGACGACGGCCGCATCGCTGCGCGATTGCGCGACACGGGCACACCTGTGAAGCCATTTCTTGGGCATGACCCCACCGGCAGGTCGCTCGATATCATGGAGTATGGCTCTTATCGCGTCGAGGAGAGCCTCTTTGTCGATATGAGATTCCTTATCGACGCCGCAACCGCGGGCGAGCAGTTGCGCAGCCAAGCGGGTGCCGAGCAGTCCCGCAGCGCCGGAACGAACATTGGCGCTTCGCGGTTCCCGAGCCGGCGTGAATCGTCCGTTAGGGATATGTCGCAAAACGAAGCAAGTCCCGCAATCCATAGAGAAATACGCTACGGTCCATCGCGATAACCCCACCGATGACGAGGATTATGCTGGCTTAATCACGCCGCGGAGTCAGCATGACGAAGTCGTCGAGGCTAACCTCGCCGCAACAGCAAGGGGTCGTTCGTCATGCCAAGCCTTTACATCTCGCCCGCCGGATCTGGGGACAAAAGTGGCAGCGATATCAATAATGCAGCGTCCATCGGTTCGCTCAACACGCTGATCGGCAGGGCGGGTCCCGGCGGCGAGGTGCTGCTGCTCGCCGACCGGGGTGGCTATAATGTCACTGGCATCCTCGGCATCACGCGCGGCGGGGCGGATGGCCAGCCGGTGGTTGTGCGCGGTATCGATTCCAGCGGCAATGCCATGGCCGCGCATTTCACCGGCTCGCGACCCGCCGACTGGCAGGCGGGCGATGCCTCGGGGAACGAATTGTTCAAGCTCGGCGCAGGGGCGGACAATCTGGAGTTCCGCGATCTCAAGATCGACAATGTCGGCACCGCCTTCCGCGTCACCGCCGATATCAGCGATCTTCATATCGAGGATATCGACGCGAACAATGTCCGCCGTTTCTTCGAGGATTATGCCAGCGCGCCCTCGGGCACCGCGACGATCACCGGACTGACGATCCGCGACGTCGATGTGCGGGGCTTCTCGAGGGCGGCGATCCGCCTCCAGTACGACACCAACAACGTCGTGATCGACAATGTCAGGGCGGACATGGCCGGACAAACGGGCGACGACCTGCCCGCGGGCGTCCACCTCGACGGCACCGTCCATAATGTCACGCTCAATCGGGTGGTGATGGAGAATATCCAGAGCACCGCCGGCGCCTATTTCAACGGCGACGGCTTTGCCAGCGAGCGCGGCGTCTATGACATACGCTTCATCGATACGATCGCGCGCGGCAACAGCGATGGGGGCTACGACCTCAAATCGACCAGCACCGTGATCGTCCGCGGGCTCAGTGAGGAGAATGGCCGCAACTACCGGCTCTGGGGCGAGGCAACGCTGATCGACTCGGTCGGCCTGAACCCGGTGCTGCGCGGCGGCATCTCAGAGCAGAACCAGCTCTGGCTCGACGACACCGCCATCGTCACCGTGATCGGCGGGCGCTTCGCCGATGCCGGGTCGCGTACCAAGGTGATCTCCTCGCAGGGGCGGCTCATCTTTCAGGGCGTCGAGATCACGCGGTCCGAACTCTCGACGTTCGCCACCCACGATTCGTTTCCCGGCCTCGGCGGCATCGGAACGATCCGCGAAACGCTGACCGTCGATCGGGGCGAGGCCTCGCCAGGTGCAACCAGCTATATCGCGTTGCTTCCCCTGCCGGTCACGCCCACCGCCGATACGCTATTTGGCACGGTGCGGGACGACATCTTCCTTGTCGACGACTTCGGCGACCGGATTACCGAGGCCGCCGACGCCGGGTTCGACCGGGTCGAGACGACGCTGGGCAGCTACACGCTCGCGAACAATGTCGAGGCGCTGATCCGCCGCGGCGCCGCCGATTTCACCGGCAACGGCAACGCGCTCGCCAATCTGATGATCGGCGGTGCGGGCAGCGACGCATTGAACGGGCTCGGCGGCAATGACGAGATCGCCGGCAATTCGGGCGACGATACGCTCGCGGGGGGCAATGGCGAGGATCTGCTTTGGGGCGAGGCAGGTGCCGACATGCTGATCGGCGGCTGGCAGTCGGATACGCTCTCCGGCGGCAGCGGCGCGGACCGGTTGGTCGGCGACCAGGAATGGCTGAGCAGCCAGGGCGCCAACGACCGGCTCGACGGCGGAGACGATGCCGACCTGCTGATCGGCGATGCGACCAATATCTATGGCAGCGGCAAGGGCGGCAGCGACCGGCTGACCGGCGGCGCAGGCAACGACATATTGATCGGCGACGGCGACGTGATGACGGACAGCGCCAAGGGCGGCGCGGACACGCTGGAGGGCGGCGACGGCAATGACTGGCTCTATGGCGACGGCCGCGAGTGGGCCGCCACGGTCGGCGGCGGCGCGGACAAGCTCTATGGGGGCAACGGCACCGATCACCTGATCGGCGGCGGCGGCAACGACCTGCTTGTGGGAGGCGCGGGTGCCGACTGGTTCGTCTTTGCGCCCGGATCGGGCGCCGACGAGATCAGCGATTTCACTTCAGGCGCGGACCATATCGACCTCAGCGCCTTCGACATCGCCTTCGAGCAACTCGGTTTTACGACGAGCGCCGATGGGACTCGCATTACCATGGGCGCGGACAGCATCTTCGTCCGCGGCGCCCAAAGCTTTTCGCCCAATGATTTCGTCTTCGGCTGACGCGAGGTTCAGCCGAAGAAGAAGTCCGCCTGATCGAGCGCGGTGACGCCGCGCACGAAGATCGTATCGGTGCCGCCCAGTTGGATCGTCACCCCCGCGCTGCTCGTGGTGAAGCGCAGCGCTTCATAAGCGATATCGAAGGCGCTGAGGTCGATCCGGTCGGCCTCGCCGCCGCCGCGGGTGAAGTCGCTGATCTCGTCGGCGCCCGAACCGCGCGCGAAGACGAAGCGGTCGCTCCCGCCGCCGCCGGTCAGCTTGTCCGCCCCGCCGCGCGCGCCCGCCGCCATATTCACAGCATCGCCGATCAGCACATCGTTGCCGAGCCCCCCAATCAGCGTGTCGGCGCCGCCGATTCCGCTCGCCGTCATGCTCATTCCGTCGCCGACCAATATGTCGTCGCCATCGCCACCGTCGAGCGTGTCCTTGGCCGCGAGCGATGAGACCCATTCCGTATCGCCGACCAGCAGATCATTGCCCGCACCGCCATAAAGCCGGTCGGTCTGCGACCCGCCGTACAGTGTGTCGTCGCCGTCCTCGCCGGAAAGCATATCCTCATTCTTGCCGCCGTCGAGCCGGTCCGCGCCGGTGCCGCCGCGCAGCGTGTCATTGCCGTCGTCACCGGAAAGCGCATCGTCGCCTTCGCCGCCGGTCAGCACATTCGCCGCGGCGCTGCCGAGCAACACATCGGCAAAGGCCGAGCCCTGGGCATTCTCGATGCTGATCAGCCGGTCGCCCATCGCATCGCCGCCGGTCGCGGTCTGGGCGCGCAGGTTGACAAGCACGCCGCCGAGCGAGCCGGCATATTCGACGGTGTCCGATCCCGCACCTCCGTCGAGGATATCGCCGCCTGCACCGCCGCGCAATACATCGGCCCCGTCGCCCCCGCTCAGCCGGTCCTCGCCACCGCTACCAACGATGAAATTGTCGAGCGTATTGCCCGTCATCGTCGCACCGATCGTTCCGGTGTAGACGAGTTCCTCGATATTGGCGCCGAGCGTGTAGCTGGTCGCGGCGGTACGGATGCGATCACGCCCCTCGCCCGCCGTCTCGATTACCTGATCGCCGGCCTCAAACACAACATAGAGGTCGTTGCCGGTCCCGCCGCGCATCACGTCGTTGCCGCTGCCGCCGTCGAGCTGGTCGTCGCCGGCGCCGCCGAACAATAGATCATCACCGCCCCGCCCGTAGAGGAAGTCACCGACGAGCTGATCGTCGCTGCCGGTGATGCTGTCGGCATAGTTGGAGCCGATCACAGTTTCGATGTTGACCAGCCGGTCGCCCTCGGCCTCGCCGCCGTGATTGACGTTGGTAACAAGGTTCACGGTGACCGCGGCGGACTTGGTGTAATCCACCTGGTCGCGCCCTGCCCCGCCATCGAGCAGGTCCGCGCCCGCGCCGCCCACCAGCTTGTCGTCGCCGTCGAGCCCGTAGAGCGCATCGTCGAACGCCTTGCCATACAGGCTGTTGTCGAGCGCATTGCCGGTACCGGTAAAGCCGCCGCTGCCGGCATAGCTCAAATCTTCGACGCCATCGGCGAGCGTCAGCGAGGATAGGCTGGTGCGCACGATATCGACCCCGCCGCCGATCGTCTCGGTCACCTGGTCGCCTTCATTGTCGACGACATAGGAATCGTCGCCGGTGCCGCCGATCATCACATCGGCGCCCGCGCCGCCATCGATCGCATCGTTGCCCGCGCCGCCCTCGAGCCGGTTGGCATTGGCGTCGCCGGTCAGCGTATCGGCGAAGGCACTGCCCACGACAGCCTCGATCCCGGCGATACTGTCTCCCTGCGCGTCGCCGCCCGACACGGCGCCGGTGGCTAGGTTGATCTTCACGCCAATGGCGCTGTTCGCATAAACGACCGTATCGAACCCGCCCGCCCCGTCGATCCTGTCGCCGCCCGCACCGCCAACGAGGATCTGGTCACCGCCATCGCCGATCAGCGTGTCCGCAAAACCGGTGCCGATGAAGCGCTCGATCCCGTCGAACCGGTCGCCCTCGGCATCGCCGCCGCTGCTCACGCCGGTCTGGAGGCTGATCGAGACGGGACCCGCATTGGCGCTGTAATCCACCGTATCGACACCGTCCCCGCCGATCAGCAAGTCGGCGCCCGCGCCGCCCTGAAGCAGATCGTCGCCGCCGCGCCCTTCGAGCCGGTCCGCGCCCGCGCCGCCGTACAGCGCCTCATCCCCTCCCAGGCCGGTCAGTGTATCGTCGAAGGCCGAGCCGACCAGCGCCTCGATGCTTATCAGCCGGTCGCCGGCCGCATCTCCGGTGCCGCTCTGAACCGACAGGGCAAGGTCGACCTGCACCGCAGCCGCCGAGCTCGAATAGTCCGCCGTATCGATACCATCGCGCCCATCGATCACGTCCGCGCCCGCGCCGCCGACCAGCAAATTGTCGCCGGCGTCACCATTCAGCACGTCGTCGAACGCCGAGCCGATCAGACCCTCGATCGCGACGAGCGTCACTCCGCCCGAAGCCGTGCCCGCAGCGAGGTCGGCGGTTACCGCGCTCCCGCTGGTGGAAAAGTCGGCAACATCGACACCCACGCCGCCGTCGAGCCGGTCCGCGCACCCGTTGCCGACCAGCCGGTCGTCGCCGGCGCCACCCGACAACATATTGACCGCGCCGTCGCCGACCAGCACATCGTTGAACCCGCTACCGACCAGATTCTCGATGTCCGCCAGCACATCGCCTGCGGCATCGCCGCCGCTTCCGATGCCGCCCAGCACTGCAGTCACCGCTGCGCCGCTCGTAGAATAATCGGCAGTGTCGATCCCCGCGCCGCCGGTCAGCTGGTCCGCGCCCGCGCCGCCCGTCAGCACATTGTCGAATGCGTCGCCGGTCAGCACATCGCCGAAGGCCGAGCCAACCAGCCGCTCGATCCCCTCGAGCCGGTCGCCCTGTGCGTCTCCACCGCTGCCGGTGCCCAACGCAAGATCGACCGTCACCGCCACAACGCTCGCCGAATAGTCCGCGCTGTCGAACCCCGTACCCCCGATCAGCGTATCGGCACCCGCACCACCAACCAGCAAATCATCGCCGCCGCGCCCGTCGATCCGGTCATCGCCCGCTCCGCCGCCGAACCAGTCCGCCCCGTCGGTGCCGGAAAGCGTATCGGCAAAGGCCGAGCCTTGGACTCCTTCGATACCGATCAGCCGGTCGCCCGCCGCATCGCCGCCGCTTGCGGCGCCATCGGCGAGATCTA
>Ga0209050_1001174_pt1 | contig 30903 bp, 25 predicted proteins | sample Araplavi_mTSA_r2_FD_184276 | JGI IMG/M metagenome (GOLD analysis project Ga0209050, IMG submission 184276) | Arabidopsis root microbial communities from North Carolina, USA - plate scrape MF_Cvi_mTSA_r2 (SPAdes) (version 2) | ecosystem: Host-associated > Plants > Roots > Endosphere | place: USA... | reverse complement strand
CTCGCCCTCGACCTGTTCATGTTCTTCTTCTTCTGGGAAATGATGCTGGTGCCGATGTACTTCCTCATCGCGCTCTGGGGTCACAGTTCTTCGGACGGCAAGAAAACCCGGATCTACGCGGCGACCAAGTTCTTCATCTTCACTCAGGCTTCCGGCCTGATCATGCTGGTGGCGATCCTGGGCCTGGTACTGGTCAACTTCAACGACACCGGCGTGATTACCTTCAACTACGCCGACCTGTTGAAGACCAAGATGTCGACGACCACCGAGTACATCCTGATGCTCGGCTTCTTCATCGCCTTCGCGGTCAAGCTGCCGGTCGTGCCGTTCCACTCCTGGTTGCCTGACGCTCACGCCCAGGCACCGACTGCCGGTTCCGTCGACCTCGCCGGTATCTTGCTGAAAACCGCTGCCTACGGCCTGCTGCGTTTCGCCCTGCCGCTGTTCCCGAATGCATCGGCCGAGTTCGCGCCGTTCGCCATGACCCTGGGTCTGATCGGGATCTTCTACGGTGCGTTCCTGGCGTTCGCGCAAACCGACATCAAGCGACTGATTGCCTTCTCGTCCGTTTCCCACATGGGCTTCGTACTGATCGGCATCTACTCCGGCAGCCAACTCGCGCTGCAGGGTGCGGTGATGCAGATGCTGGCCCACGGTCTGTCGGCAGCGGCACTCTTTATCCTGAGTGGCCAGCTGTACGAACGCACTCACACCCGCGACATGCGCGAAATGGGTGGCCTGTGGTCGAAGATTGCCTACCTGCCGGCCCTCAGCCTGTTCTTCGCGGCGGCGTCCCTGGGCCTGCCGGGTACCGGTAACTTCGTTGGTGAGTTCCTGATCCTGATCGGCACCTTCCCGATCGCCCCATGGGTCACCATCATCGCCACGTCCGGCCTGGTGTTCGGTTCGGTCTATTCGCTGATCATGATCCATCGCGCCTACTTCGGCCCGGCCAAGTCGGACGCGGTGCTGCATGGCATGGACGGTCGCGAAATGATCATGGTGGTCGGTCTGGCTGCACTGCTGATCTACATCGGCGTGTACCCACAACCGTTCCTCGATACCTCTGCCGCTACGATGCATGGCGTGCAGCAGTGGCTCGGCACCGCCTTCACTCAACTCGCTTCGGCCCGGTAAGAGCGCTATGGAATTCACGACTCAACACTTTATCGCGCTAGCGCCGCTGTTGATTACCAGCGCCACGATCATCGTGGTGATGCTGGCGATCGCCTGGCGCCGCAACCACTCCCAGACCTTCCTGCTGTCGGTGGCCGGTCTGAACCTGGCATTGCTGTCGATCCTGCCTGCCTTGAAAATCGCGCCCCTGGCCGTGACCCCATTGCTGCAGATCGACACCTTCGCCTGCCTGTACATGGCGCTGATCCTGGTCGCCACCCTCGCCTGCGTGACCCTCGCCCACGCCTACCTTGGCGATGGCGGTTCGGGTTACCCGGGCAACCGTGAAGAACTGTACCTGCTGATCCTGATGGCCGCCGCCGGTGGCCTGGTTTTGGTCAGCGCGCAGCACCTGGCCGGGTTGTTCGTCGGTCTGGAACTGCTGTCGGTACCGGTCTACGGTCTGGTGGCCTATGCCTTCTTCAACAAGCGCTCGCTGGAAGCCGGTATCAAGTACATGGTGCTGTCGGCGGCCGGCTCGGCGTTCCTGTTGTTCGGTATGGCCCTGCTCTACGCTGACGCCGGTTCCCTGAGCTTTGTCGGAATCGGCCAGGCGCTGGCGGCTACTGGCCTGCCAAGCTCGCTGGCACAACTGGGCCTGGGCATGATGCTGATCGGCCTGGCGTTCAAGCTGTCGCTGGTACCCTTCCACCTCTGGACCCCGGACGTTTACGAGGGTGCTCCGGCGCCGGTTGCAGCGTTCCTGGCCACCGCTTCGAAAGTGGCGGTGTTCGCGGTGATGGTGCGTCTGTTCCAGATCTCGCCAGCGGCGAGCAGCGGTGTGCTGAGCAACGTGCTGACCATCATCGCCATCGCGTCGATCCTGTTCGGTAACCTGCTGGCCCTGACCCAAAGCAACCTCAAGCGTCTGCTGGGTTACTCGTCCATCGCCCACTTCGGCTACCTGCTGATCGCCCTGGTGGCGAGCAAAGGCCTGGCCGTGGAAGCCATCGGCGTGTACCTGGTCACCTACGTGATCACCAGCCTCGGCGCCTTCGGCGTGATCACCCTGATGTCCTCGCCGTACAACGGCCGTGACGCGGATGCCCTGTACGAATACCGCGGCCTGTTCTGGCGCCGTCCGTACCTGACCGCCGTACTGACCGTGATGATGCTGTCCCTGGCCGGTATCCCGCTGACCGCAGGCTTCATCGGCAAGTTCTACATCATCGCCACCGGCGTCGAATCGCATCAGTGGTGGCTGGTCGCCTCCCTGGTACTGGGCAGCGCCATCGGCGTGTTCTATTACCTGCGTGTGATGGTCACCCTGTACCTGATCGAACCGAACCTGCGTCGCCACGATGCGCAACTGCACTGGGAACAACGTGCAGGCGGCGTGATGCTGCTGGCCATCGCGGTATTGGCGTTCTTCCTCGGCCTGTACCCACAACCGCTGCTGAACCTGGTTCAACAGTCGGGTCTGGCGGGTTGATCGCTTAGGCGATACTCGGCAACAAACAGAAACGGCACCTTCGGGTGCCGTTTTTGCGTTTTTGGGGGGGGCAAAGACAAAAGATCGCAGCCTGCGGCAGCTCCTACATTGGGGAGGCGTACATCCTGTAGGAGCTGCCGCAGGCTGCGATCTTTTGCTTTTCAGTGCCCCCCCTCTTGATTGGAAGTTACCTGCAAGGCAATGGGCAATAGCTCACATTCGACAGGAGGCAAGCGGCGCAACAGGCACAAAAGAAAACGGCACCTTTCGGTGCCGTTCGCCTTTCACACTCCCAAACATTTACTTACGCGCATCCGCCCACGATTTCAGCAGCTCGCTGTAGCTCACGGTCTCGCCCTTAGGCTTCTCGTTCGCCAGTTTCGGCTTCGGTGCGCCCGGCTGGTCGAACCAGTACTGAGCATCGCGCTCAGGGTTCATTTTCGGTGCGCAGGTGGCTTGTGCCTTCGAACGCTCCAGGCGGGTCATGATCGCGTCCTGATCCTTGGCCAGGCCGTCGAGTGCCTGTTGCGGGGTTTTGTCGCCGCTGGCCGCTTCGGCGATGTGGCTCCACCACAACTGCGCGAGGCGAGGGTAATCAGGCACGTTGGTCCCGGTCGGCGTCCATTGCACGCGGGCCGGGCTGCGGTAGAACTCCACCAGGCCACCGAGTTTCGGTGCCAGGTCGGTCATCGCCTGCGAATTGATATCCGACTCGCGGATAGGCGTCAGGCCGACGATGGTTTTCTTCAGCGACACGGTTTTCGAGGTTACGAACTGCGCATAGAGCCAGGCGGCCAGTTTCTGCTTCTCAGGCGTGGACTTCATGAAGGTCCAAGACCCCACATCCTGATAGCCCAGCTTCATGCCCTCCTCCCAGTACGGTCCCCGCGGTGACGGCGCCATGCGCCATTTCGGCGTGCCATCGGCGTTCATCACCGCCAGGCCTGGCTTCGTCATGTCGGCGGTGAAGGCGGTGTACCAGAAGATCTGCTGGGCGATGCTGCCTTGGGACGGCACCGGGCCGGATTCGGAAAAGGTCATGCCCGCCGCTTCCGGTGGCGCGTACTTTTTCAGCCAGTCGACGTACTTGGTGGTGGCGAACACCGCCGCCGGGCCGTTGGTGTCGCCGCCGCGGGTCACGCTGGAACCCACCGGGTGGCAGTCCTCGACACGAATGCCCCACTCGTCCACCGGCAAGCCGTTGGGAATGCCCTTGTCGCCGCCACCGGCCATGGAGAACCAGGCATCGGTGAAACGCCAGCCCAGGGACGGGTCCTTCTTGCCGTAGTCCATGTGCCCATAGACGCGTTTGCCGTCGATTTTCTTGACGTCTTCGCTGAAGAACTTGGCAATGTCTTCATAGGCCGACCAGTTCACCGGGACGCCCAGCTCGTAACCGTACTTTTCCTTGAACTTGGCCTTGAGGTCCGCACGTTCGAACCAGTCAGCACGGAACCAGTACAGGTTGGCGAACTGCTGGTCAGGCAACTGGTAGATCTTGCCGTCCGGAGCGGTGGTGAAGGAAATGCCGATGAAGTCCTTGAGGTCGAGGGTCGGCGAGGTGAAGTCCTTGCCTTCGTTCGCCATCAGGTCAGTGATCGATTCGGTCTTGCCGTATCGAAAGTGCGTACCGATCAAGTCCGAGTCGTTGACCCAGCCGTCATAGATGCTCTTGTCCGATTGCATCACGGTCTGCAGCTTTTCCACCACATCGCCTTCCTGCAGCAGGTCGTGGGTCAGCTTGATCCCGGTGATCTCGGTAAAGGCCTTGGCCAGCACCTTGGACTCGTACTCGTGGGTAGCGATGGTTTCCGAGACCACCTTGATGTTCATTCCGCGAAAGGGTTCCGCCGCTTTGATGAACCACTTCAATTCTTCCAGCTGCTGATCGGCCGTCAGTGTGGATGGCTTGAATTCACTGCCGATCCATTTTTTTGCGGCATCTTCGTAGGCATCGGCCCAGGCCGAAGCGCTCAAACCGCTGAGTGCCAGCATGGCTGCCAATGAAATGCTATGTCGCAGCTTATTGTTTTTGTCGAACATAGAGACCTCCTTATAGGGTTTCGGAGCAACAGTGCCGAGCGATTCGACTAGCCCCAACGCATCACAGCCAACAGCCACACCAGGGACAACGCGAACGCCACCCAGATGCTCCAGTCGGTGACGCCGATTACCAGCAAATGCAGGTAGGCGCTGCCGAGAAGACCGATGAACAAGCGATCGCCACGGGTGGTGGCAATCGGTAGCAAACCTCGCCGAAGCACGCTCGGCGAACGCAACTCCCAGGTGGTCATGCCCACCAGGATCAAGGCAATGACGCCGAAGAACGCCGCCGTAGGGACGGTCCAACTCATCCATTCCATCATCAGCTCCTCATACCCGGCCCAGGGCAAAGCCCTTGGCCACGTGGTTGCGAACAAACCAGATCACCAGCATGCCCGGCAGGATGGTCAACACCCCCGCCGCCGCCAGTACGCCCCAGTCGATACCTGATGCCGAAACCGTACGCGTCATCACCGCCGCGATGGGTTTGGCGTTCACCGAGGTGAGGGTTCGTGCCAGCAGCAGTTCGACCCAGGAAAACATGAAGCAGAAGAACGCCGTTACGCCGATGCCGGAGCCGATCAGCGGGATGAAAATCTTCACGAAGAACTTGGGGAAACTGTAGCCATCGATGTAGGCGGTTTCGTCGATTTCCTTGGGTACGCCGGACATGAATCCTTCGAGAATCCACACCGCCAGCGGCACGTTGAACAGGCAGTGAGCCAGGGCCACGGCGATGTGGGTGTCGAACAACCCGATCGACGAATACAGCTGGAAGAACGGCAACAGGAACACCGCCGGTGGCGCCATGCGGTTGGTCAGCAGCCAGAAGAACAGGTGCTTGTCGCCCAGGAAGCGATAGCGCGAGAAGGCATAGGCCGCCGGCAGTGCAACGGTCAGGGAAATGATCGTGTTCAGGCTCACGTAATACGCCGAGTTGATGTAGCCGGTGTACCAGCTCGGGTCGGTGAAGATCACCTTGTAGTTGGCCAGGGTGAAATCCTGCGGGAACAGCGTCAGGCCGCCGAGGATTTCGCTGTTGCTCTTGAAGGACATGTTCAGCAGCCAGTAGATCGGCACCAACAGGAACAGGATGTAGAGCAGCAAAGGGATAAGCTTTCTTTTGCTCATGGCGCGGGCCTCAACGGTTGGCGTCAGAGTGAGTCATGGCGGTGTAGAACAGCCAGGACACCAACAGGATGATCAGGAAGTACACCAGCGAGAACGCCGCGGCTGGCCCCAGGTCGAACTGCCCTACGGCCATCTGCGTCAGGGTCTGGCTGAGGAAGGTCGTGGCATTGCCCGGGCCGCCGCCGGTGAGCACGAAGGGCTCGGTGTAGATCATGAAACTGTCCATGAAGCGCAGCATCACCGCGATCAACAGCACGCTCTTGAGCTTGGGCAACTGGATATGGCGAAACACCGCCCAGGCCGAGGCACGGTCGATCCGCGCCGCCTGGTAATACACATCCGGAATCGCCCGCAACCCGGAGAAACACAACAGCGCCACCAGCGAGGTCCAGTGCCAGACGTCCATCACCAGTACGGTGACCCAGGCGTCCGCGGTGTTCGCCGCATAGTTGTAGCTGATGCCCATGGCATTGAGGCTCGAACCGAGCAGGCCGATATCGGCGCGGCCGAAGATCTGCCAGATGGTGCCGACCACGTTCCACGGGATCAGTAGCGGGATGGCCAGCACGATCAGCACCACCGACGACCAGCGGCCCTTGGTCGGCATGGTCAGGGCGATGGCGATGCCCAGCGGAATTTCGATCAGCAGCACGCAGGCGGAATAGATGAACTGGCGCAACAGCGAGTCGTGCAGCCGAGGGTCGAGCAGTACCTGCTTGTACCAATCGGCACCGACGAAATAGCGGCTGGACTGGTCGAAAATGTCCTGCACCGAATAGTTGACCACGGTCATCATCGGGATCACCGCACTGAACGCCACCAGCAAGAACACCGGCAGCACCAGCCACCAGGCCTTGTTGTTCTGCACCTTGTTCATGGCTGCGCCTCCTGGTTGGCTTGGGCTTCGAGCAGGAAATCATCGGCGTACACCATCAACCACTGCGCCGGAAAGCTGATGTAGGCCGTACCTTGCGGCACCGGTTTGTCTTCGGCCAGGCGCACCTTCAGGGGCGCGCCGTCGAGGTTGAGGGTCATGATCTTGTAGGTGCCCAGGTCCTCGACGTGTACGACCTGTGCCCGCAGCGCGTCATCAAAGGCTTCGTCCCAGACATGGACGAACTCCGGGCGAATGCCGACCTTCAGGGTTTTCCATTCGGATTCAGCGATGCGTTGCTGCATGGCCTCGGACAGCGGCAGGTGGGTCGAGGCGAACCCGACGCCACCCAGTTGCGGCTGCACCTCGATCAGGTTCATCCCCGGGCTGCCGATGAAGTAGCCGACAAAGGTGTGGCTCGGGCGCTCGAACAATTCCCGTGGTGTGCCGAATTGCACGATCTGCCCGCCGTACATCACCGCAATCTTGTCAGCGAAGGTCGAGGCCTCCAGTTGATCGTGGGTGACGTAGACCATGGTGATGTTGAACTGCTCGTGGATCTGCTTGAGCTTGCGTCGCAGCTTCCATTTCAGGTGCGGGTCGATCACCGTCAGCGGCTCGTCGAACAGGATCGCCGACACATCGTCGCGCACCAGCCCGCGGCCCATGGAGACTTTCTGTTTTTCGTCGGCAGTGAGGTTGCGCGCCTTTTTGCTCAGCAGGTTCTGCAGGTCGAGGACTTCGGCGATTTCCTGCACCTTGGTATGAATCCTTGCCTCGGCCATGCCCTGGTTGCGCAGCGGGAAGGCCAGGTTGTCGAACACCGTCATGGTGTCGTAGACCACCGGGAACTGGAAAACCTGGGCAATGTTGCGCTTCTCCGGCGTCAGGTCGTTGACCGCTTTGCCATCGAACAGCACATGGCCCTGGGACGGACTGAGCAGCCCGGAAATAATGTTGAGCAAGGTTGATTTGCCACAGCCCGACGGACCGAGCAACGCATAGGCGCCGCCCTGCTCCCAGATGTGGTCCATCTCGCGGATCGCGTAGTCCTCCGGTCCCACCGGGGTTTTGGTGTAGCTGTGGGCGAGGTTCTGCAAACGGATTTCGGCCATCAGGCTACCCTCGCGACACGCTGGCCCGGCGCCTGTACCAGCCGGCCCTGCGTATCGAACACAAACAGTTTATGGGTCGGGATGTAGATACGGATCGGCGCATCGACGTCGTATTCGTGAACACCCGGCAAGTGCAGCACCAGCAGGAAATGCTCGTTGCGCACGTGCAGAAAGGTTTCCGAGCCGCTGATCTCGGCCACCTCGACGGTCACCGCCAGTTCGAGGTCATCGTCATTGCTCGGCACCAGCGAGATATGGCTGGGTCGCACACCGAAACGGAACTCGCCCTCGCCCACCGGACGCAAATCGACGTTCAGCGGAAAGTGCACGAAGTTGGCGAAACTCACTTCGTTGCCAGCAATGCGCCCCGGCATCAGGTTGATTGGCGGTTCGGAGAACAACTCCGCCGCCAGCACGGTTTGCGGCCGGTGATAGACCGAGGACGACTGTCCGCTCTGGATCACCCGGCCTTCGTGAAGAATGGTCGTGGTGCCGCCCAGGGCCAGGGCCTCGTTGGGTTCGGTGGTGGCATAGATCGCGATGGTATGGCGCGCCTTGAACAGCTCGCGCATTTCCTGGCGCAGTTCCTCGCGCAACTTGTAGTCGAGGTTGACCAGCGGCTCGTCGAACAGGATCAACTCGGCATCCTTGACCAGCGCCCGGGCCATGGCCGTGCGTTGTTGCTGGCCACCGGAAAGCTCCAGTGGATAACGCTTCAGAAACTTTTCGATGCGCAGCATCTTCGCGGTTTCCAGCACCTTGCTCTGGATCAGCTCGCTGGATACACCGGCCTGGCGCAGCGGCGAGGCGATGTTGTCGAACACCGTCATGGTCGGGTAATTGATGAACTGCTGATAGACCATCGACACATTGCGCAAGCGCACCGGCCGTTGGGTAACGTCGACGCCGTTCATCAGGATGCGGCCGCTGTCGGGCTTGTCCAGACCGGCCATCAGACGCATCAGGCTGGTTTTGCCGGACAGGGTGCGCCCCAGCAAGACGTTGAAGGAACCGGGTTCAAAACTCAGGTTGGCATCGTCGATCCAGGTCTGGCCCTCGACGGTGCGGCTGACGTGCTCCAGGGTGAGTGACATGGCTCGGCCTTTTATTATTGGAGTCAAGCGACCGGAGCGATAAAGCGACATCCGTGCCAAAAATCCCAAGCCATTGATTCAGCTAGAAATCAGTGAAAACCACAGCCCGTCGACGTTCGTTGCTGAACACAAATGAACAATCTGAAATGAACAATTGAACAGTTCACCCATTGACAGTGAACAATAGTGAACAACACTCTACGGACTGTTCACGGCCCCTGTAGGAGCTGCCGAAGGCTGCGATCTCTTGATCTTGCTCTTCAAAAAGACAAGATCAAAAGATCGCAGCCTTCGGCAGCTCCTACAGGGGGCGCATGTACCCATAAAAACAATAAAATGCTGATTCAGAGACTGACTGCCATGCCCGCACCCGCATCGCCGCTGTCCCACGACGCCATCATCCAGGACTCCTGGTCGCGTTGCCGCGCGTTCGGCCTCAGTCATCAGAGCGCGCCGGCATTCGATCAATTGCCGGCCGCGGGCATCGCGCAACTGCTGGAGAGCCAGCACTCACTGGTGCAAACCACCCACCAGGAAGTGCTGCCCTACTACGAGAACATCCTGAGCAATTCCAATTGCCTGATCATGCTCGCCGACCATCAGGGCCAGGTACTCACCTCGTGGGGCACCCAGCGCTTTATCGAGCCGAAGCTGGCCCGGGGTTTCAGCGCCGGCGCCAGCTGGATGGAACGTTGCACCGGCACCAACGCCATTGGCACCGCCCTGGCCTGCGAACAAGCCGTGCACATCGAGCACGATGAACATTTCCTCAAGGCCAACCGCTTCATGACCGGTTCCGCCGCGCCGATTTTCGATGCCGAGCGCAAGGTGATCGCGGTGCTGGACGTGTCCAGCGACAGCTACCTGCCGCCTTCCCACACCCTGGGCATGGTCAAGATGATGAGCCAGACCGTGGAAAACCGGCTGATCCTCAACCTGTTCCATGGCCAGCATTTCCAATTGACCTTCAACACCGGCCTGAACAACCTCGACAGCCAATGGGCCGGCTTGCTGATTTTCGATGAAAGCGGCCAGGTGCTGTCGGCCAATCGCCGGGCCGACAATCTGCTGGGCATCCGCCTGTCGCGGGTCAGTGTCGAAAGCCTGTTCAAGGTCTCGCTGCTGGAACTGCTCAATCAGCCCGAAGGCCTGCCCTTCGCCTTGCAAACCTCCGGACGCAACCGCTTCCAGTGCCTGCTGAAGCGGCCGAAACAGGCATCCATTCAACCCCGAGTGTTCACCGAGCCGGTTGTCGCTACACCCGCGGCCATCAGCCTCAACACCCTGCATTTCGGCGACAGCCGCGTGGAAAAAGCCGTGCGCCAGGCCGAACGCTTGCTGGAAAAAGACATTCCACTGCTGATCCACGGTGAAACCGGGGTCGGCAAGGAAGTCTTCGTCAAGGCCCTGCACCACGCAAGCTCACGCAGCAAACAAGCGCTCATCGCCGTCAACTGTGCGGCGATTCCCGCCGAATTGGTGGAATCCGAGTTATTCGGCTATGAGAAAGGCGCGTTCACCGGCGCCAACCAGAAAGGCAGCATCGGGCTGATCCGCAAGGCTGACAAAGGCACGCTGTTTCTCGACGAAATCGGTGACATGCCGCTGCCGACTCAGGCGCGACTGTTGCGGGTGTTGCAGGAGCGTTGCGTGCAGCCAGTGGGCAGCAGCGAATTGTTCCCTGTGGACTTGCGCATCATTTCAGCGACCAATCGCTCGCTGCGCGAACAAGTACAACTGGGGCGGTTTCGTGAAGACTTGTACTACCGCATCGGCGGCCTGACCCTGGAACTTCCGCCCCTGCGTGAGCGCAGCGATAAGGAGGCACTGTTCAAACGCCTGTGGGAGCAGCACCGCGAACCGGCACAATGGGCTGGTTTGAGCCAGGAAGTGATGGCGTTGTTCGGCCGCCACCCGTGGCCGGGCAATTTGCGCCAGGTCAGCAGCGTGATCCAGGTGGCCCTGGCCATGGCCGAAGAACAACCGGTGCGGGCAGAGCACTTGCCGGATGATTTTTTTGTCGACCTGGAGATGGAACCGGTAGAGACGCCGGAGCCGCTGGGCATCGACTTGAACGATGTGGAAGCACTGAATCGGCAGTTGCAGGCGGTCGGCGGGAATATTTCGTATCTGGCGCGGTTGTTGGGGGTTAGTCGCAATACCCTGTACAAGCGGTTGCGCCAGGCTGAATGACAAGTTGCCCGAACGGGCCCCTTCGCGGGCAAGCCCGCTCCCACAGTGTCCGTGTCGTACACAAAATCTGTGCAACCCGCTGAACCTGTGGGAGCGGGCTTGCCCGCGAAGGCGTCAGCCCTGTCACTTCAAAATGAACTGCCAGCCCCTAAAACAAAAACCCGCGCAAGGCGGGTTTTTTATTTGTACGCCGAAATACGTAATTGTGCATAAACCCCAGTAAATACTGGGCATACCGGTGGTACAATATGCGTGGCGGTATGTGGCTGTACGCCTAAACCCGTGTAAATATGTGGGGCTGAGTGTGGGGCTGTTGCAATGAGCGAGCTAAATCCGAAGCAAGTCGAGCACCTAACCGAGCCGGGTAGATACTCGGACGGTGACGGGCTTTATCTGGTAATCAAGGCCGGGGGAAACAAGTCTTGGCTGTTGCGCTACCAACTCAACGGCAAGCGCCGAGATATGGGCCTGGGACCGTATCCAGCGGCAAAACTCAAAGCAGCTAGGCAAGCCGCCGCTGAAGCACGAGCACTGATCCTGAAGGGCTGCGATCCCTTGGATGAGCGCCGAGCCGAGCAGCAGCGCCGAGCAGAACAGGCCAATGTCGCGACCTTCAAATCGCTGGTGCTGGATTACCATTCGGCACACTGCCAACACCTGACTGAACGCCGCCGCAAAGGCTGGTTGTCAATTATGGAACGCTACGCTCTCCCGACTATGGGCACGCTGCGACCTGATCAAATACAGACGGAGCATGTACTACGTGCTCTGCAGCCGATCTGGAGCGCGAAACCAGCAACAGCCGATGAGTTGCGCGGCCATATCGAGCGGGTGCTGGATGCAGCCAAAACGCTCAAACTAAGGACCGGGGAGAATCCTGCACGCTGGCGCGGCCACTTGGACAACCTACTGAGTCGAGCCGACAAAAAGCGCGCAAGGCAAAAGAACAATCATCCAGCGATGGCTTGGCGCGACCTACCGACGTTCATGGGCAGACTGGCTTCTAGAGAGGGACGTGATGCTACTGCGTTGCAATTGTTGATTCTGACTGCTGCTCGCGCCGGAATGGTTCGTTTTGCCACTTGGGACGAGTTCGACCTTAAAGCTGCCACATGGAGCCTACCTGCCGAGCGCATGAAAACACGCCAGCCGTTTACAGTTCCGCTTTCGCGGCAGGCGGTTGCATTGCTACAAAGCATTCCACGCATTGCTGGCAGTCCTTATCTGTTTCCTGGCACCAGCAGCAAGTCTGGCGTCATGCACATCGGAGCAACCTTTAACCTGCTGCGCTCAATGGGACTACCGGACATAACCACCCACGGTTTCCGCGCCACCTTTCGCACGTGGGCGAGTGAATGCACTCACTACCCGCGTGAAGTTTGTGAGCTGGCGCTGGCACATGATGAGCGCGACCAGACAGAGGCCGCCTACAGTCGAAGCAACCTGCTGGAAAAGCGCCGGGAGCTAATGCAGACATGGGCTGACTACGCCACCACCGCGCCAGCGGCGAATGTAGTGCATGGCGCATTTGGGAGGGGGGGAGCATGAAGTCTATCGACGAAGCACTCACGCAGCACTTCGAGGATGCGGGGGAACAGTCGTCTTTCGGACCGCTGCGGGTGCTAATCGCGCTTTCTGAGCTTGCTGCTCCCCCGGCAACCCTGCCCATGCGAAAAGTAGCCGTTCAGGGTGTGGTCACTAAGGCCAAAGAGTTAGCCGCGATGCTTAATCCGGCGCAAAAAGCCAAACTAGACTGCTTGCTTCTGTGCGTTGCCACATTTTGCGGGGCTGCGCTCCTTCCCCAAGTCGTGGTGAATGACAACAGATATAAGAAGTCACTAGGCGTGACCAATATGCTTAAGGACGCCGCGATTGATAGGGCAAAGGCCATAGCCACCGAGCTATGGGAAGCTGATATCGCTCAGGTGATAAAACTCGCAATGATGGTTCAATCGGTCTGGAATCAGATGATTGATGAGGGCTACCAAGCGCAACTACCGGACAAGCCTGAAAGCATCAGGAAATGGATCAAGCACGTTGCGCCAGCCTATGCCCGCAAAGCTGGCCGCCCCCGTAAAACCCCCTAAGCGGTACGGTAAACCCCAATACCGTAACGGCTGGGTAATTTTTTAAACCCGCCGTACCGCACAGCATAGCCCCATACCGCCGCACCCCGCAGCGGCCCTAATTGGGGCATATCCAACATGACCAGCGCACCCTTCCCCCGGATGATTCTACGCATCCACGACCTACAAAAAGTTATGGGTCTTAGTCGCACTAAAATTTACGAGTTGATGGCCGAGGGCAAGTTCCCCAAGGGTAAGCCGATTGCTGGACTGCACGCCGTTGGCTGGGACAGTCTGATGGTTGAGTCCTGGGTAAACGCTCAGCTTGACCAACCCCAATAAAAAACCGCCGACCAGTTAAGGAGTCAGCGGCTTTGGGCGGAACAATACAAGTGCAATTTTACACCCCTTTGCGCGCACCACACCCCTTACAGGTTGGGCTTCTCAGGAGAGGAACCCAATGGAAAATCTATCGCTACCCAAAGCCAGCCCACTTGACTTCTACCTTGGCCAGAGCGTGGTTATACAGCTTGTCCCAGTGACATACACCGGGATACTTAGTGCAGTCGAGCCACAGTGGTTGGTCATGACCGACGCCACAATCACCGGTAATCGAAACGCCGCGCAGGTGAATTGTGTTCAGGTCTACCACCAAGCGTTCAATCGAATTGCTCATATTCACCTTGAGGCCGACTTGCTCGCGATGGAGGTGCTGGCATGACCATCTATGAAGGATCTCCGGGCCAATGGGCACATATTGAAAACCTTTTTCAACGTAGAGCGCATGAATTGCTCGATTTCGGGGACAGGCCAATTCCGGTTGGTATGGAAACGAAGATAACGCTAGTCGGGTGGTCGTCGTGGCTCGAAAAACTTAGCCACGACGCAATTGATGATTACTGGGGCAGGAATCCCCAGGCTGGGCTGGGAATCATCGTCGATGATCAGACTATGGTGCTTGACGCCGACTCGTCGGAGTCACTCGCAAGACTGCAGGCACTTATTTCGGAGCATGGTCTCGAGTGCAACTGGATTCAACAGACCCGTAAGGGGATGCACTACCGCTTTCGCCGAGCACCCAGCACTACGGCTTGGCAGCAAGGCTTCAGCACAGTTAAAAGCCCCGACAGCATCGATGTAAAAACCGGCCGCAGCGCCACCGAGGGGAGAGCCATGCTAGTAGTGGCCCCGTCACCGGGAAAGACCATGCTCCTCGACTCCGCATCTTGTATCGGTGAACTGGTTGAGGTTGGACAGGACTTCATCGACGCGGTTTGGCAGGCGAACGGAAGAGAAGCGCCACGACCCGCTGCGCCAAGGAGACAACACGGACCTTTGCACGACACTGGGTTTCTGGGCGAGCTGCTGGCCTTCATCAAGCCGGACTGCGACTACGACCGCTGGCTGGCCGTACTCATGGCCCTGCACTTCGAAATGGGTGGATCTGCGGATGGGCTAGAGCTGGCTTGTCAGTGGAGCGCAGGCGACGACAGCGAAGTCGAAGAAAAATGGCGCAGCTTTCATACGGACGCGACCAATCCGGTAGGGCTGGGCACGCTTAAGAAGTACGCCTCCGAGGAAGGCTGGAGCGAGTTTAAAAGCCTGCTGGCGCGAGCCAAGAAGCTTGCCAAGGACGCCGAGCCTGAGGAAGTGACCACGCTAGCCGTGCAGGCGGGCTTCTTAGGACCTGTCGAAGGGGAAGCCGTACTTAAGCAGATCAAAAAGAGTACAGGCACACCAAAGGGCGCACTGCGCAGCGCGATACGCTCCGCCAAAGGCGGGTGCGACCATCTGCAATTGGCACGCAACGCGATTGAAAAAGTCGGGCACAAAAACCTTGTAGGTGCGCACTCTGGCGTTTGGCAGTGGAGTGAGCGCGGCGTATGGCAGCTGTGCGAGGAGCGAGCACTTCGACAACTGGTGCAGGCTGAGGTCGAAGCCAGTGCCGAGAACGTAACTAAAGGGCTTGTGGACTCTGTGACCGACCTGCTCAAGACCGAGGTCTACATTCAGTCTTGCGCCTTCAACGTAGGCCCGCCCGAGTGTGTCAACGTGCTGAATGGGGAGTTATCTCTACAGAAGGGGGAATGGTATATCGAGCCCCACAATCGGGAGCACTACCGCACGTCTCAACTCCCCGTGGATTTCGACTCGGAGGCCAAAGCGCCACGGTTCGAGTTATTTCTAGAATCAGTCTTTGATGGCGACGAAGACGCCTCGGACAAGGCGACTGCCTTGCTTGAAATGATGGGTTATTCGCTGATGGCGCACTGCCGACTGGAGAAGTTTGTTCTGCTGATTGGCGAGGGCGGCAATGGTAAGTCCGTGGTGCTGAGAGTAATTGAGGGGCTGTGCGGTCCTGACGCTGTCTCAGCCGTCCAACCTGCGTCGTTCGGCAGTAGCTTTCAACGCGCCGAGTTGCACAACAAGTTAGTTAATTTGGTTAGCGAAATGAAACAGGGGATGACCATCGACGACGCCGCACTCAAGGCAATCGTGTCGGGTGAAGGAATGACGGTCGAGCATAAGCATCAGAATCCGTTCACTATGCACCCCTTCGCTACTTGCTGGTTTGGCGCGAACCACTTGCCCCACACACGGGACTTTTCGGATGGGATGTTTCGCCGTGCGCTGATTCTTCGATTCAACAACGAGTTTAAGCCCGAGCTAGGCAACTGCGACCTCCTGCTTTCGGACAAACTAATGAAGGAGTTGCCTGGAATCCTGAACCTTGCCCTACGGGCCTACGCTAGCGGATTAGAAAATGGCTTCACCACGCCGGTAAGTAGTCTGGCCGAGCTCAAGACATGGAGAACTGCGGCTGATCAAGTGGCACGTTTTGTTGAGGAGTCAGGCATGGTTGAGCGTGACCTGTCGGGACGTGAGAAGTCAGCGACTCTTTTCCAGCTTTACCAAAGTTGGGTCACGCAAGAGGGTATCAAGGTAGCCGTAGCACACACCACGTTCACCGAGCGGCTGCTTCAACTCGGTTGCACAACGGCTAAAGGCCATGCTGGTCGGCGGGATATATTCGGTCTACGCACCAAAACGAAAAATTAGGAGGCAAGGGAGGCGGGGGTGCCCCCAAATTAAATGCAGCTTTAAAAAAATAAAAAACCAAAAATATAGTTCTACTTACGAGTTAAGGGGGGGGGAATATAGCTAAAAATAAAATTTTATTTTTTTTTAACCTATAACAATTTGGCTGCACTGCGCCTCCCTTGCCTCCCCTACTGGTAGTGCCGCCTGTAGCCCCTTCCATGTTGCGGACTGCGGAGCACTGGCGGTCCTGCTACCCCGCTTTACGGGCCGGGTGGCGCGTCTTTGGTCTGCCCATCTTCTTGGGGCCAACACTGAATAGTCCCAGCAATCCCGCCCGCTGGAGATAGCGGCGCATTTCTTCCAAGGCCAGCGGTTCAACCACCTTCAGGCGCTCGACCCAGCGCTGGAAGTACATGCGCTTCATCCCGACAGGTCTGCGAATACACTGAATTGGCATATCCCGTGCGTGGAGCTTGGCGCGTAGTCGCTCGTACCCTGCCACCAAGTCCCGCCCCTCGGCGCGCGGAGCGACGCTGTTTGGTCTATGCAGTCCATGGCAGCCCCGGCAGGCGAATCCACCCGTCCATAGGTAGAGCTTCCGCCGCCGCGTGGAGCATCGAGGGCAGAGCACTCGCACTCTAAGTCTATTGCACTTGTCCACGCTCATGGTGAGGTCCAGCCGCTGCGTCGCCTCGTTAGCCGTCACCAACAGATGATCGCCCATCATTTGGGTGGTGATCCGCACTTCGCCCTCTAGCCCACCCTTTAGCTCCAGCTTTGCTCCAGCATCCAGCCCACCCATCTGCCGGAACGCGCCCATCTCCAGGGCTGGAACCTCGCCCGTGTGTGGTTTTCTCATGGCAGTTGCTCCCGCTTGGCGCGGCGTATCGCCGCCAGCCGTTGCTCACGCTGAGCTTGCTGGAGCGCTGCCCTGCTTTCGGCATCACGCCGCCCGACCGCCTCGACTACAGGGGGCGTGACAGACCTGCTCGCTAGTTCTGCCAGCAATGCAGTGGGCCCTTGTACTGCTGCCTCTAACACGGCTACTGCGTCCTTAGCCCTGCGCAACCGTTCAGCAGTACCAAGCCCAGAGCGCAGTCCATGGCACTTGGCACAGGCGAAAGTTTCGAGCAGGTAACGCAGTGAAGTAGGCTTTCCGCACTGAGGGCAGCACCAACAAACTCGGTGCGCGACAGGACGGCCACGCACTCCAGTCCAGCGGAGAGGTAACGCTTGCCGGTGTCCAATCCAACTAACTAACAGTGCCGAGCGGTCGGGGGCTTCGCAATCAAATATCAGCTCGCCTAAACTCAAAGTGCCGGGTGCGGAGTCCCTCAGTAACCCTTGATGCAGCAAGGTTCTGATGTCCAGTGTAGGTAGTCTGCGCGCTGCAAAGTGGCGGCCCCTTGGTTGGTGGCACGGCATGCTTATTTTACCACGCCGTACGTTGGCTGCGGCCCCAGCAATGCCCCTGTGCTTAGGCCCCCCTAAAGTTAACCCGCAGGACTTCCGAGTCGATCCGTGATGTCATGGAAGGACTCTTCAGGTAAGCCCATTCCCGAAAAATAAGCCGCGACACTCTGGACTTTGCTAAAGATGCCCAGTTTTTAGGAAAGACCAAAGCAAAAATGCCATCAGCCCGTAGGAAGTGATGTAGCCTACTACTTTCCAAATTTTGTTATAACGGGCACGGCGTCGGTCGTCAGCGGAATTGTATTTCTCCCCCAGCCACCAGAACACCCAACCGATACCAGCTAGAACAAGAAAACACACGATAACGATGACTGTCGGCTTAGGTGCAATAGAGAGCGCGAACGCCACGGCAACTCCAACCCCGCACGCTAAGCCTTTCCAAAACCCCTTCTCCTCATTATTCATAGCTGCTACCTGTAACTGGATAAACGGCCGTATCTGTCCCCGCTTCCCGCGAATAAATCCCTTCAGTTCATTTAGACTGTTGACGTAACTAGGGCGGATTGATGATTTTTGCGTCAGCAGTTGTGGATCAGCATAGCAGCAATGTCCCGATGAAAGAGGCATCAGGCCCCGCCGCATATTGGCAATTCCAAGCCTTAGACCGCCCTTGATCTGTGCCACGACGGCATAATTTCCAGCTCGCAGCTACTCCACACTTCTGTGGGACTGCATTTAGGGCGTCACTCAGATTGATCGTTTCGCCTTTATTGCGAGTTAGGGCTAGACACTCATTAATCACGTCTCCGTGCTTTTACTTTGGATTGTATTTCTCGTAGTACTTACCTGCTAACTCTTGCGCTTCCGCCAGCTTCGCGGGGGGCAACTTCGTAGCATACTCGTCACGTCTTTCCGTGAAGTTTCCAAAGCCGTATGTATCGATCGCCGCTCCCAGAGAAGCCCATACATAAGCTTGTTTGTAGTCCTGCGTTACGCCTTCCCCAAAAGCATAGCAGTTTGCGAGCGCCCTAATAGCACTAAGGTACTTTTGTTCAGCGGACTTCAAATACCAACTCGCGGCCTGCTTATAGTTTTGAGGCACTCCTTTGCCCTCATAGTAAAGTTCGCCCAGTTTATACTGAGCTTCAGCGCTCCCTTGACTCGCAGCCTTTAGGTACCAACTGAATGCTTCAGTGGGATTTTTGGGGATATCTAATCCGTACAAAAGTCGATTCCCCATTTTAATCTGCGCCGAACTATTTCCTTGATCCGCTGCCCTTCGTAGATATGTCTCACCTTTCATAGGATTTTGGGGTACACCTTCAATGCCGCCGAGGTACGACTCGCCAAGTACAATCATCGCTGATGAATCATCTTGTTCTGCCGCCTGATTCAGAAAAGACAGACCTTTCTCCGTGTTCTTTGGAAGATCTGTAGCCCCGCTAAGGTACATACCACCGACAATACTCTGAGCGGGGGCATAACCTTTTTCAGCAGATTGCTCCATCAAAGGAAAACTTTTTCTAAAGTTTTTATCAGGGTTTTCCAGCATTTCAAGAACCCCCAGGAAAAAGAGGGCTTGAGGATTATCTTGCGAGTTGGCTTTTTCTAACCAATATCTAGAGAGTTTGGTGTCTTTTGGAAGGCCAGGCACACCCATCCCGTACAGCAATCCCAACATCGCTTGCCCAAACGAATTACCTTGGTCCGCAGCTTTCTTTAGCCAATAGACACTTTGAGTAGCGTCTCTTTGAGGTTCGCTTTTCAAGTCTAAAAGGCAGCTCGCAAGAATAACTTGCGCATCAGAGCTGCCTTGTTCTGCAAAGCGCTGAAGCCAGGGAGTGGCTTTAATTTGGCCACAAGTTTGAGAATTATCTACGATGTATTTCGCAAGAAGACTCATCGAAGGTTGGTCGCCTTGGCTGCTTTTCTTAATAAGTGAATCAACATCCACGGCAGCAAACGCTAGCGGTTGAAACAGAGCCAACGCAAGGGAAAACAGCGCGACTTTGAGCTTCATGACGACCCTACCTCTCGAAATTCCATTGTTTTACCCATTGCTTAGCCTCACCGGAACTGAAGAGTTGTCATGACTCATAAGTACCGGCTGAGGTCAGCCTACATTCATTGGGTTAGTGTTGCTTTGACCTAGGACAATACAGCAGGAGATCATCATGGAGAGAGTCCTTTTGCTCGTCACGGCTTTCACTCAAGTCTACTATCTGACAGTCGCCATAAATCTTGCTCAACTTGTTCGCGATAATCCCAGAGCGTATCCAAGTTTCTTCTGTTGATTTCCCAATCCGCGAACGACCAACCTAAGATTTCGTCGATTTCCTCAAGCAAAGAAAAACACTCAAGGGGGGTTTCGGGATAAATCTTCATTTGCGCCTTTCTCATTAGAGAGTCTCGACGCGCCAGAAGCGCTTCCCATTTTGCTTTATCAGCCAAGACTTCTTTATCAACCTGACGGATCGAGCGCTTCCAAACAAAAACGCAACCTAGCCAAACGGCTAACCCGAGGCCAAAGTTTCCGATACTTGTAAAAAACCAAGCTGGTAGCAATGCCAGCAGGTAGACAATGCACGACACGCGTAGGATTTGTTTTCTTTGACTTGGATGTGTTGAGGTTTCAAACGCCACAAATATCCCTCCATTCAGCGATGCCTTGACTAAGCGAAGGCAGCCAAAACATTTTCAACCAGTGCAATTTATTTGCTCATTGAAACCACTGTATGCCGCAGGCTTGCTGGGCTGTGACGTGTTTTCTCGGTTAGGGGAAAATCATTCTCTATCTCAAGGCGCACTAGGTCGTACATCCGGCTATTGCGAACCAACAAATAAAGGCTTGCCGAGCGGCCCGTGAGAAGGAGTTTATAGACGGGGGGGGCTGCCAACCTTCCATTTGGCGACAGCGCTTTGTCATTTGATGACAGATCATGACCGTTGGTCTGGGATGGCGCATAATATTGCGTGGGTCAGTTTTGCGTAGTAATCCAGCCTCCTATGCAAAACGACTTGTCGTCACTGATGTGCAAGTTTACGGCTTGGGTTTGAGAGTGAGAAATCCTGAGCGTCAGCTATGGTCGATTGGAGCCCATCGTGAAAGGCAATAATCGGCCGATTCTGTTGAAAAAGTCGGCCTGGTTTGCACATCAGAAAAGTACGCTTCCGAGATTGAAATCTTTATTTTTGGCAGAGGCTTCCGGACTCGGATTTCACGTAGTAGCGTGCAAAAGGCGTTTTCACCAGTCAATGATCAGGCGGTTTGGGCAGACCGACTTTTTCAACAGAATCGGCCAATAACGGCCCTTCGGCCTAAGCCAGCTTTCGGCAAAAGCGCTACGAAATCAGGAACGGCTCAGTCTGCCGCACCTTCCAACATGTCATCAGCAGAAAGGTTCTTCTGCTTCAGCTGTTTGTTAATCAACTTCAGCGGTTCGCGCAATGCCTGCTCCAGCCGAGTCATGTGCTGAATCATCCACTGGATTATCTCCGACCAGTTCGATTTGTCGTACCCATCAACGTCTTTGGTGTACTGGATACGACAGGCCTTTTTGTTGGGCAACGGCAACCAAACAAGATTATGTCCAAACGCTGCTTCAATCCCATCCCTCTGTGCCTCCAAGCGCTCGAACACAAAGCTGTTCGCAGCGGCCTGACTGCTTTGCAGGCTAAGACCGACTCGTATTTCGTTTTTACCGAAGACAAGCTGATATGGCATACCGCTCAGACCTGAGCCGGCGTTGAGCCAGTGATCCTTCGTTGGGCTGATATTGTTGTACACGGAGCAATTACTCTGACTGAAGGCTTCCAGCGCCCGTTCCCAAAAGTCTTGCCGCAGGGTGTAACGATGCTTCTGTTCACTGTCGGCACTTTTTTCCTCATCTTCCTTGGCCACCATTCCGATCATAAAATCCGAAGACTCCGGCGTGGGGATAATCTGCTCACAGTTGAGGAATAGTTCATCACCTGACTGGTAGGGCGTCACTTTGAAACATTGGCAGGCGATTCCAAACTGACTGAGCCACAGTACCGTATTAGTGATTTCTTTGCGGTAACGAGCGGCGACTAAGATCAACCGCTGTGTCTTTATCCGGTTGATCTGTGCGGCTTCCAGTCCGTCGATCTCTAGAAACTCGATCAGGTTGTCAGCTGCTCTGCCCGCTGGCTGGCCGGATTCATGTGCTTTCTGATTTAAATAGCGTTGGTATATTTCGATGACCTGGGCTTTACTCAGATTAGCGCAGTAGCTGGCGTATTTCAGTGCCTGCCAAATAACGTCACGCCCAGAGTCGTCGAGTTTGTTCTCGATAATGACCAGATTTCCCTCCTTATCTAGGGCTAAAAGGTCGAGCCGTTCGCGGGTATCATCGAAGCCGTCAAACTCCTTCTGAATGATCAGCAGCTCCTCACCATCGCCCTGTGCCAGCGCCTGTGGGCAGTTTTCCAGCCACTCTTGCAAATGCTTGCGTTCAGTGAAGCCCAGCTCCCCAAAGCGCTTTATTTCCAGCGGTGCGATACGGTTCTGGATAGGGTTAATCTTAAACATGAGCCACTTCCTGTAACTGGCTTTTATCTCCTGCAAGTGTACCTCACCAGAGGTCATGCCGAAAAAGTCTCGCAGAGCTGAGTGAGGTTTTCTATTTCGCATTCATTTTTGGCCAAACACTCACTCAATGCAACTGAGGCCGTAGATCTCAAAAATTGCTAGGCTGAGTTTGGCTGTGGACTAAGCGGATCGATAGCGGCCCGCACCAAGGTGAGCCAATAGCAGCCGTTGACGACCGACAGAGAGCGGCCGATTGTGTTGAAAAAGTCGGCCATGGTTTCCACGGCAGAAAAGTACGCGCCTGAGATTGAAATCTTTAATTTGAGCAGAGGATTCCGGGCTCGGATTTCGCGTAGCGGCGCGCAAAAAACGCATTTTCAGCGGTCAGAATGTGGGCGATCTGGAAGAACCGACTTTTTCAACAGCATCGGCCAAAAGAGGTCAGTCGCTGATGCTTACGAAATCAGGGGTGATTCAGTGAATATTTATAGTTTTGCATTAATGGAGGTTAACAATGGGCATTAAAGATTGCTTTGCTAAATATGGAGCGACACTCAAGAATGTCAATTGGTCGGTTTCGTCAGAAAATAATAAAGGCGAATTGGTAGTCAGCCTGTGGCAGCAGTTTTTCACCAAGCCAGAGAGCGGCGTGATTAAATATGTAGATTGCGTTTCGCGTTGGTCTGGTCATGGAAATATTGAGTTTAGAGAGCGAATCGCAAAAGCATACGATACAAACCAGTCTGTTCGAGTAGTCATTGCAAGAACTGACGACGAAGACGCCGTTCGCAAAGGGCAAGATGCCAGTAAGCTAAAAAATAGATTCCATATAAAGGAAGAATGGCTCGGAAAGGTCACATTTTGGGATGGTGACCGTTTCGAAATTGAATTCAGATCATCTTAAGGAGCCACAAGGCGTTTAGCGGGCTGCGCTGGGTTGATTAGTGCCTGTCGTCAACGGCAGCGATGTGCAGCTCTCCACCGATCATGGTTACGATGCATGATGGTCAAATCCGATGCGATCGGTGGCCAGATGCAATGCAAACGGGTGGTCACGTGGGATGCAGTTTCGCAGGATGGAAGTAGCGCAGAGGTGGTAGCACCATGCACCTGTAAAAACACACATTTTTTGTGAATGACTACAGCCCTGCACAGCACCCCACCGCATTTTACCTTACGGGGGGGCCATTTGGGGTTACGGGGGGCGCTTGGGGCTAGGGCCCTAAGCGCCGCACAAAAGGCAGGGGCCAGCCGTGTGTGCGGCCAACAGGGCCGCTACAGCATGCCTGTGGGGCAGTTACACGGTGCAGCTTGGTCCGGTGCGCAATAGGTGGGCACTGCTAACTGCTTGGCAAGCCGACAGCCCTTCACGCAAGCAATCCGTGTGGGGCTCAGCGTGGGGCCGCCACCATACTCAAGAATTTAATTAATACAAAACAATAAGTTACGTAATAAAAAAACCCGCGCAAGGCGGGTTTTGTCTGTAACAAGCAAAGCAATCAGTCAGCCAGACGCCAGGTCGTGCCGCCCTTGCCGTCTTCCAGCACCACGCCCATGGCGGTGAGCTGGTCGCGGATGCGGTCGGATTCGGCCCAGTCCTTGCCGGCACGTGCCGCCAGGCGAGCGGCAATCAGCGCCTCGACTTCGGCTGCATCCACGCGCCCTTCGGCACCGGCCTGCAGGAAGTCATCGGCTTCGAGCTGCAACACACCCAGCACGCTGGCCAGTTCTTTCAGACGCGCCGCCAGGCCGGCCGCTGCATTGAGATCGCTCTCGCGCAGACGGTTGATCTCGCGGACCATCTCGAACAGCACCGCGCAAGCTTCCGGCGTGCCGAAGTCGTCGTTCATCACCTGGGTGAACCGCTCGACGAAGGCTTCGCCGCCGGCCGGCGCCACGTTCGGCAGGCCTTTCAACGCGTGGTAGAAACGCTCCAGGGCGCCCTTGGCGTCCTTGAGGTTGTCTTCCGAATAGTTGATCGCGCTGCGGTAGTGGCTCGACACCAGCAGGTAACGCACGACTTCCGGGTGGTACTTGTCGAGCACGTCGCGGATGGTGAAGAAGTTGTTCAAGGACTTGGACATCTTCTCGCCATTGATACGAATCATGCCGCAATGCATCCACGCGTTGGCGTAGGTCTTGCCGGTGGCCGCTTCGCTCTGGGCGATTTCGTTTTCGTGGTGCGGAAACTCAAGATCGCTGCCGCCGCCATGAATGTCGAAAGTCTCACCGAGGCAGCAGGTGGACATCACCGAGCACTCAATGTGCCAGCCCGGACGCCCGGCGCCCCACGGCGATTCCCAGCTCGGCTCGCCCGGCTTGGCGGCCTTCCACAGCACGAAGTCCAGCGGGTCCTGCTTGGACTCGTCGACTTCGATGCGTGCGCCAATGCGCAGGTCTTCGATCTTCTTGCGCGACAGCTTGCCGTAGCCCATGAACTTGCCGACGCGGTAGTACACGTCGCCATTGCCCGGGGCGTAGGCATAACCCTTGTCGATCAGGGTCTGGATCATCGCGTGCATGCCCGGGATGTGATCGGTGGCACGCGGCTCCATGTCCGGCTTCTTGATGTTCAGGCGCGCTTCGTCTTCGTGCATCGCCGCGATCATGCGCTCGGTCAAGGCTTCGAACGACTCGCCGTTCTCGTTGGCCCGGTTGATGATCTTGTCGTCAATGTCGGTGATATTGCGCACATAGGTCAGGTCGTAGCCGCTGAAGCGCAACCAACGGGTCACCAGGTCGAACGCAACCATGCTGCGGCCGTGGCCCAGGTGGCAGTAGTCGTACACGGTCATGCCGCACACGTACATGCGCACCTTGTTGCCATCGAGCGGCTTGAAGACTTCTTTGCTCTTGGTGAGCGTGTTGTAGATCGTAAGCACGTTATTTCCCTTGACGCTGAATCACTGGCCCCACGAATCACGCAGGGTCACGGTACGGTTGAATACCGGCTGACCTGGTTTCGAGTCCTTGAGATCGGCGACGAAGTAACCTTCGCGCTCGAACTGGAAACGGTCTTCCGGCTGTGCATTGCCCAGCGAGGGTTCAGCACGACAACCGGTGAGCACCTGCAGCGAGTCAGGGTTGATGTTGTCCAGGAAACTGGCGCTGTCTTCGGCCTTCTCCGGGTTCGGAGAACGGAACAGGCGATCGTACAGGCGCACTTCGCACTCGACGCTGGCCGCGGCCGGCACCCAGTGGATCACGCCTTTGACCTTGCGGCCTTCCGGGTTCTTGCCCAGGGTGTCCGGATCGTACGAGCAGCGCAGTTCGACGATGTTGCCATCGACGTCCTTGATCGCTTCGTCGGCGCGGATCACGTAGCTGCCACGCAGGCGCACTTCACCGGCCGGCTCCAGGCGCTTGTAGCCCTTCGGCGGCTCTTCCATGAAGTCTTCACGGTCGATGTAGATTTCACGGGCGAACGGCAAGGCGCGCACGCCCATGTCTTCCTTCGGATGACGCGGCAGTTCGAGGTTCTCGACCTGGCCTTCCGGGTAGTTGGTGATCACGACTTTCAGCGGACGCAGCACGCACATGGCACGCGGGGCGCTCTGGTCGAGGTCGTCACGGATGCTGAATTCGAGCATGCCGAAGTCGACCACGCCGTCGGAACGGTTGGTGCCGATCATTTCGCAGAAGTTGCGGATCGATTTCGGCGTGTAGCCACGACGGCGGAAACCCGACAGCGTGGACATGCGCGGGTCGTCCCAGCCGTTGACGTGCTTTTCATCGACCAGCTGCTTGAGCTTGCGCTTGCTGGTGATGGTGTAGTTCAGGTTCAGGCGGCTGAACTCGTACTGGCGCGGGTTGGCCGGCACCGGCAGATGCTCGAGGAACCACTCGTACAGCGGACGGTGGCTTTCGAACTCCAGGGTGCAGATCGAGTGGGTGATGCCTTCGATGGCGTCCGACTGACCGTGGGTGAAGTCGTAGTTCGGGTAGATGCACCACTTGTCACCGGTCTGGTGGTGGTGAGCGTGACGGATGCGATACATGATCGGGTCACGCAGGTTCATGTTCGGCGAGGCCATGTCGATCTTGGCCCGCAGCACGCGTGCGCCGTCCGGGAACTCGCCGGCCTTCATGCGGGCGAACAGGTCCAGGTTCTCTTCGACGCTGCGGTCGCGGAACGGGCTGTTCTTGCCAGGTTCGGTCAGGCTGCCACGGTATTCCTTGGCTTGCTCCGGAGTCAGGTCATCGACGTAGGCATTGCCGGATTTGATCAACTCCACCGCCCAGTCATGCAACTGGTCGAAATACTGCGAGGCGTAGCGCACTTCACCAGACCACTCGAAGCCCAGCCATTTGACGTCGCTTTCGATCGCGTCGATGTATTCCTGGTCTTCCTTGGCCGGGTTGGTGTCGTCGAAACGCAGGTGCGTGACGCCGCCGAACTCCTGGGCCAGGCCGAAGTTCACACAGATCGACTTGGCATGGCCGATGTGCAGGTAGCCGTTGGGCTCAGGCGGGAAACGGGTGACGATCTGCGTGTGCTTGCCCGAGTCCAGGTCTGCCTGGATGATCGGCCGCAGGAAGTTGACCGGCACGGCTGGGCCGGTCTTGGCATTCGAGGTAGGGTCGACAGTGGGCTTGCTCATAGGATCCTTGAACGTACAAGTGCGTGGCCGTAATGAAGGCCGGACAAAACAAAGCCGCTATCATAGCCGATGCCGTCAAGTACCTGACAGAGCGCACTCTGTAAACCGTCGCATTTAATGGGCCGCAAATGAAAAAACTGCCTCGAAATTCGCGTCTGGCACGCTAAACTGCGCACCTTGGCCGAGACAGGCTGAACCGGTTAGGGGATGGAATGTCCCAAAACCACGAATTCCTTAAGTATGCTTCTCCTGAAAAGAGTGCTGATCATGACCCAAGTCAAACTGACTACCAATTTCGGCGACATCGTCATCGAACTGAACGCCGACAAAGCCCCGATCACCGTGGCCAACTTCGTCGAGTACGTTAAAGCCGGTCACTACGAAAACACCGTTTTCCACCGTGTCATCGGTAACTTCATGATCCAGGGCGGCGGTTTCGAGCCAGGCATGAAAGAAAAGAAAGACAAGCGTCCAAGCATCCAGAACGAAGCCGACAACGGTCTTTCCAACGACAAGTACACCATCGCCATGGCCCGCACCATGGAGCCGCATTCGGCTTCCGCACAGTTCTTCATCAACGTGGCGGACAACAGCTTCCTCAACCACAGCGGCAAGAACGTTCAAGGCTGGGGCTACGCGGTATTCGGTAAAGTGACCGCCGGCACCGACGTTGTCGACAAGATCAAAGGCGTGGCCACCACTTCCAAGGCCGGCCACCAGGACGTACCGGCAGACGACGTGATCATCGAGAAAGCCGAGATCATTGAGTGATAATGCTGATTTCAGATTTACATCTGGAAGAGGAGCGCCCGGACATTACCCGGGCGTTTCTGGATTTGCTCGCCGGACGCGCCCGCTCGGCGAGTGCGTTGTACATCCTGGGCGACTTTTTCGAGGTGTGGATTGGCGACGACGCCATGACGCCCTTCCAGCGCTCCATCTGCCAGGCCCTGCGCGACCTCAGCGACAGCGGCACGGCCATTTTCCTGATGCACGGCAATCGTGATTTCATGCTCGGCAAGGCCTTCTGCAAGCAGGCCGGCTGCACCTTGCTGAAAGACCCGAGTGTCGTGCAATTCAACGGCGAGCCGGTGCTGCTGATGCACGGCGACAGCCTGTGCACACGCGACGAAGGCTATATGAAGCTGCGTCGCTACCTGCGCAACCCGATCACCCTGTTCATCCTGCGCAACCTGCCCGTGCGCACCCGGCACAAGCTGGCACGCAAGCTGCGCAGTGAAAGCCGTGCCCAAGTGCGGATGAAGGCCAATGACATCGTCGACGTCACGCCCGAAGAGATTCCGCGGATCATGCAGGAATTCGGGGTGAAAACCTTGATCCATGGGCATACCCATCGTCCGGCCATCCACAAGTTGCAGCTGGGCGAGCAGGCAGCCCGGCGCATCGTGCTGGGGGATTGGGATCGTCAGGGTTGGGCGTTGCAGGTTGATGAGCAGGGGTTTGCGCTGGCGCCGTTTGACTTCGCACCGCCGCCGCAACTCGCCGCACCCGCGAACTGAAGGCGGTAGGAGATCCCTGTGGGAGCGAGCTTGCTCGCGATAGCGGATTAACATTCAACATCTCTGTTGACTGATCCACCGCCATCGCGAGCAAGCTCGCTCCCACAGGGGTTCCACGGTGATTGTCAGTGTCCCGCAGACGCCGCAGGCCCGGCCTTGGCCGTAAATGGCGGCCTGGCCAGCCACACGATCAGGATCAGCCCCATGAACATCCAGCCCAGCAAGGTGAAGTAATCCACCGTGGACATGATGTAGGCCTGGCTGATCACCATCTGATCCAGTTGCGTGTAGGCCTTGGCCCCCGCCCCGCCCAGGTTGCTCAGTGCTTCGCGGGTCGCCGGGTCGAACGGGGTGATGCTTTCGGTCAGGTAGGCATGGTGCTGGTCGGCCCGGCGAATCCAGATCCAGGTGGTCAGCGACGCCGCGAAACTACCGCCCAGGGTCCGCAGGAACGTCGCCAACCCGGAACCATCGGCAATCTGGCTCGGCGGCAGGTCCGAGAGCAGAATGGTCAGGGTCGGCATGAAGAACAACGCCACGCCGATCCCCATGAACAGCTGCACCATGGCGATGTGCTGGAAATCCACTTCATTGGTGAACCCGGCGCGCATGAAGCAACTGAGGCCGATGGCCAGGAACGCCCCGCCCGCCAGTAACCGCATGTCGAATTTCGGTGCATATTTGCCAACAAAGGGTGCCAGCAACACCGGCAGGATCCCCAGCGGTGCCACGGCAAAACCGGCCCAGGTCGCGGTGTAGCCCAGGCGTGTCTGCAGCCACTGCGGCAGGATCAGGTTGATCCCGAAGAACCCGGCATAGCCCAGGATCAGCACGATGGTGCCGTAGCGGAAGTTGCGGTGGGCGAACAGGCGCAGGTTGACCACCGGGTGTTCGTCGGTCATTTCCCAGATCACGAAGAACGCCAGGGCCACCACCGAAATCACCGAGCCGATCACGATGAAGCTGGATTCGAACCAGTCGGCATCGTTGCCCTTGTCGAGCACGATCTGCAGCGCCCCGACACCGATGATCAGCGCGATCAGACCAACGTAATCCATTGGCTGGCGGCTGGTGACCACCGGGCGCTTTTTCATCTGCTGGGTGACCACCCATGCCGCGAACAGGCCGATCGGCACGTTGATGAAGAAAATCCACGGCCAGCTGTAGCTGTCGGTGATCCAGCCGCCGAGGATCGGCCCGGCAATGGGCGCGACCACCGTGACCATCGCCAGCAACGCCAGGGCCAGCCCCCGTTTCGCCGGCGGATAGACCGCGATCAGCAACGTCTGGGTCATCGGGTACAACGGCCCCGCCACCACCCCTTGCAGCACCCGGAAGCCCACCAGCTCGGGCATCGAGGTGGAAATCCCGCACAGGAACGAGGCCAGCACGAACAGCAGCGTCGCCCAGACAAACAGCTTCACCTCGCCAAAACGCCGACTGAGCCAACCGGTCAGCGGCAAGGCGATGGCATTGCTCACCGCAAACGAGGTGATGACCCAGGTGCCCTGCTCCGAACTCACGCCCAGGTTGCCGGAAATCGTCGGCAACGCCACGTTGGCGATGGTGGTGTCGAGCACCTGCATGAAGGTCGCCAGCGACAGGCCGATGGTGCTCAGTAACAGGCTTGGCGGTGTGAAAGACGCGTTATTGCTCATGGCGAATCCTTTGAAACCAGGCGGGCGCAGCTAACCCTGTGGGAGCGAGCCTGCTCGCGAAGGCGTCGATTCAGTCGACATAGATGTTGAATGTCAGTCAGCTATCGCGAGCAGGCTCGCTCCCACAGGGTCGGTGAGATGGTGCATTGGCATTTCAGCGTTGCGCGGTTTTACTGACCGCGGCGCTGTTGTCGTGGATCAACTGGGTGATCATCGCGTCGGCCTCGGCCAGCTGACGGTCGTAGACGTTGGTGCTGAACGAAGCCTTCTGCGGCGGCTGTTGTGCCAGCACCGGCCCGCTCTGGTCGTGCAGGTCCACGTCGACCATGGTCGACAGGCCGACCCGCAGCGGATGCCTGGCCAGTTCCTCGGCGTTGACGTGGACTCGCACCGGCACGCGCTGCACGATCTTGATCCAGTTGCCGGTGGCGTTCTGCGCCGGCAGCAGGGCAAAGGCGCTGCCGGTGCCGGCGCCGAGGCTGTCGATGGTGCCGCTGTATTTGACGCTGCTGCCGTACAGGTCCGTCTCGATCTCCACCGGTTGGCCAATGCGCATATCACGCAGCTGGGTTTCCTTGAAGTTGGCGTCGATCCACAGCTGATCCAGCGGAATCACCGCCATCAGCGCGGTACCCGGTTGCACGCGCTGGCCCAGTTGCACCGAACGCTTGGCCACGTAACCGGTGACCGGTGCAATCAGGACGCTGCGTGAGTTGTTCAGGTAGGCCTGGCGCAGTTGCGCGGCGGCCGCCATCACGTCCGGGTGTGAAGAAACCACGGTGTCATCAACCAGCGCGCTGGTGGTCTTGAGCTTTTGTTCGGCATTGGCCAGGGCGTTTTGCGCCGAGGTCAGGTCGTCGCGGGCGTGGGACAGCTCTTCCTGGGAAATCGCCCCGCCGGCGGCGAGATTCTTCCGGCGGCTGAAGTTGTCCTGGGCTTTTTGCACTTCGGCTTTCTGCGCATTGACCTGGGCTTTCATGCCATCCACATCGC
>Ga0209050_1001173_pt1 | contig 30937 bp, 25 predicted proteins | sample Araplavi_mTSA_r2_FD_184276 | JGI IMG/M metagenome (GOLD analysis project Ga0209050, IMG submission 184276) | Arabidopsis root microbial communities from North Carolina, USA - plate scrape MF_Cvi_mTSA_r2 (SPAdes) (version 2) | ecosystem: Host-associated > Plants > Roots > Endosphere | place: USA... | reverse complement strand
CGCTACGAGGCGCGCCTGAAGTTCGAGAACGACACCATCATCAAGATGAAGTTCCCGGGCTACTTCCTGATCGTTGCGGAGTTTATCCAGTGGGGCAAGAACAACGGCGTGCCGATCGGGCCGGGCCGCGGCTCCGGTGCCGGCTCGCTGGTGGCGTATGCGCTGAAAATTACCGACCTCGATCCGCTGAAATACAACCTGCTGTTCGAACGCTTCCTGAATCCGGAACGCGTATCGATGCCCGACTTCGATATTGACTTCTGCCAGGAAAAGCGCGAACTGGTGATCCAGCACGTGAAAGACCTGTACGGGCGCGAGGCGGTATCGCAGATCGCTACCTTCGGCACCATGGCGGCCAAGGGCGCGATCCGCGACGTGGGCCGCGTGATGGACTTCGGCTACAACTTCTGCGACGGCGTATCGAAGCTGATCCCGTTCAAGCCGGGCAAGCCGGTCTCGATTGCGGAAGCGATCGAGGAGGAACCGCTGCTGAAAGAGCGCCAGGAAAACGAAGAGGAAGTGCGCCAGCTGCTGGACCTGGCGCAACAGGTGGAAGGCATCACCCGTAACATCGGCATGCACGCCGGCGGCGTTCTGATTGCGCCCGGCAAGCTGACCGACTTCTGCCCGCTGTACACCCAGTCCGGCGATACCGGCGTGGTGTCGCAGTTCGACAAGGACGACGTGGAGGCGATCGGCCTGGTGAAGTTCGACTTCCTGGGCCTGACCACGCTGACCATCCTGGACCGCGCCGTCAACTACATCAAGGACCTCGATCCGGAAGGCGCCAAGGACTTCGACCTGGCCAAGCTGCCGCTGAATGACCGCCCGACCTACGAGCTGCTGACCAAGGCGAAAACCGTCGCCGTGTTCCAGCTTGAATCGCGCGGCATGCAGGGCATGCTGAAGGACGCGCGTCCCGACCGCTTCGAAGACATTATCGCGCTGGTGGCTCTGTACCGTCCGGGCCCGATGGACCTGATCCCGGACTTCTGCAAGCGCAAGCACGGCGAGAAATTCGACTATCCCGATCCCCGCACCGAGGGCATCCTGTCCGAAACCTACGGCATCATGGTTTACCAGGAACAGGTTATGCAGATGGCGCAGATCATCGGCGGCTATTCGCTGGGCGGTGCGGACATGCTGCGCCGGGCGATGGGCAAGAAAAAAGCCGAAGAGATGGCGGAGCACCGCGAGATCTTCCGCAAGGGTGCGCAAGAGGGCGGCCTGACCATCGAGAAGGCCGACGAGATCTTCGACTTGATGGAAAAGTTCGCGGGCTACGGCTTCAACAAGTCCCACGCTGCTGCGTACGCCCTGCTGTCGTACCACACCGCCTACCTGAAACACCACCACACCGCAGCGTTCATGGCAGCCAACATGTCGCTGGCCATGGACGATACCGAGAAGGTCAAGATCCTGGTCGAGGACTCGATCGACGTCTGCGGCCTGACCATCCTGCCGCCGGACGTCAACCAGTCGGCGTATCACTTCCGCCCGGACGGTGAAGCGGGCAAGAAGGCGACCAAAATCCGCTACGGCCTGGGTGGTGTGAAGGGCGCGGGCCAGAACGCGATCGAGGCGATCATTGCCGCACGCAAGGCCGGCGGCCCGTTCACCAGCCTGTTCGACTTCTGCAAGCGCGTCGACAAGAAGCAGATGAACCGCCGCACGGTGGAAGCGCTGATCCGCGCCGGCGCCTTCGACTGCTTCGGCGTCGACCGCGCGGTGCTGTTCGCATCGGTCAGTTTTGCCATGGAATACGCGGACCAGGAAGCCAAGTCGGCCAACCAGGTCAGCCTGTTCGGCGGCGACGATTCGGACCTGGTGGCGCCGCCGGACTACGTGCAGGCGACGCCCTGGACCGACCGCGAAAAACTGGCGGAAGAAAAGATCGCGCTGGGCTACTACCTGTCCGGCCATATGTTCGACTCCTACCAGCAGGAAGCGCGCCGCTTTGCGCGCACCAAGCTGTCCGAACTGGAGCCGTCGCGCGAACCGCGCATGATGTGCGGCGTGATTTCCGGCATCCGCACCCAGATGACCCAGCGCGGCAAGCTGCTGATCGTCACGCTGGACGACAAGACCGCCGTGGTTGAAGTCACCGTCTACAACGAGGTCTTCGAACCGAACAAGCATATGTTCAAGGAAGACGAATTCCTGTGCGTGACGGGCAAGGTGTCGGAAGACCGCTTCTCCGGCGGCCTGCGCATCTCGGCGGAAAAGGTCTACAACATTACCGCCGCCCGCATCCAGTTCGGCCGCCAGATCGGCATGGCGCTGCCCAAGTCGGTGCCATCGGCCAAGCTGGCCGAGATCCTGGGCCCGCACCGCGACGAGTACGGCCTGCCGGTTTCCATGCGCGTGAAACCGCAAGGCATCGACTGTGTGTTGCAACTTGGCGACGACTGGCGCGTGGCGCCGTCCGATGCGCTGAAAATCGCGCTGGAACAGGGCCTGGGAGCGCAGGAAGTGGCAATCGAGTATTGATGTGTTATTGCATGGGTGATAACATTTTTCAACCATGCTATTTAATTCATTCAGCTTTCTGCTAGGCTTCCTGCCGCTCACCCTGATCGGCTATTTCCTGCTGGCGCGCCGCAACCCGGCCTGGGGCATCGCGTGGCTGGCGCTGGCATCGCTGTTTTTCTACGGCTGGTGGGACGTGCGCTACGTGCCGCTGCTGCTCGGCTCCATCGTCGCCAACTACGGCTGTGCGCAGGCGATTCGCCGCGCGCAGGGCCGTGCGCGCAACTGGTGGCTGGGCGGCGCGGTCGCCGCCAACCTGGTGCTGCTTGGCTACTACAAATATGCCAATTTCTTCTACACCAGCCTGACCGGCCAGCATGCGGACGTGCTGCAGGTGGTGCTGCCGATCGGCATTTCGTTCTTCACCTTTACCCAGATCGCCTTCCTGGTCGACACGGCACGCGGCTTTGTGCAGGAAGGGCGTTTCATCCACTATCTGCTGTTCGTCACCTACTTCCCGCACCTGGTGGCCGGACCCGTGCTGCACCATAAGGAAATGATGCCGCAGTTCGCCGACCCGCGGAACGCCTTGCCGCGCGCCGACAACTTCTCGGTCGGCGCCACCATCTTCATCATCGGCCTGGCCAAGAAAACGCTGCTGGCCGATACCCTGGCGCCGTACGCCAACGCCTTGTTCGCCGCGCCGGGCGAGCCGACCCTGCTGATGGCATGGGGCGGCGTGCTGGCGTATTCCTTCCAGCTGTATTTCGATTTCTCGGGCTATTCGGACATGGCGATCGGCCTGTCGCGCATGTTCGGCGTGCACCTGCCGCTGAATTTCAATTCGCCCTACAAAGCACTGAATATCGTCGAATTCTGGCGGCGCTGGCATATGACCTTGTCGCGCTTCCTGCGCGACTACCTGTACATTCCGCTGGGCGGCAATCGCCACGGCGCCGTGCGCGCCAAGGTGAACCTGATGGTGACCATGCTGCTGGGCGGCCTGTGGCACGGGGCCAGCTGGAACTTCGTGCTGTGGGGCGGGCTGCACGGCGCCTACCTGGTGATTGCCCACGCATGGCAGATGCTCAAGGCGCGCCTTGGCTGGCACGGCGGCGGCAGGGCGGGCGCTGTCGCAGCCTGGGCGCTGACCTTCATCGCCGTGGCCTATGCCTGGGTCTTCTTCCGCGCGGCGGACCTGCCGTCTGCCCTGCGCATAGTGGCCGGCATGTCGGGCCAGTATGGCGTGGCGCTGCCGGATGCCATCGGCGCACGCCTGGGCGGGCTGCACGACGCGCTGGCTGCGCTGGGCATCAAGTGGACGCTGGGCGGTGCGACCCAGTTCGTCGAAACCTGGTGCTGGGTGCTGGTAGCCGCGCTGGTTGCCTTCTGCGCGCCCAACACACAGCAGATCATGCATCGTTTCGAGCCTGCGCTGGACCATGACGGCACGGCCGCGCCGGCGCGGCTGGCCTGGCTGCCCGCGCCGCGCCCTGCGCTGGCGACCGGCATGCTGGCGGTGCTTTGCCTGCTGGCCCTGTCGCGGCCGAGCGAATTCCTTTACTTCCAGTTCTGACCATGTCCAACGCTTTGCACCATCATTATTTGCGCAAACTGGGCCTGGCCATGCTGGCGGGCCTGCTGCTGGTAGCCAGCGTGGTCGTGCTGGCCGATCCCTATAGCCTGTACGGCGTGGTGCGCAAGCCCGGCCTGAATGCGGAAAAGCCGGTGCCGCAGTACTTCCGCAACGAGATCAAGCTGGCCGGCGCCCAGCGCCTGGGCGCCACCCAGTTCCTGCTGGGCAATTCGCGGGTGGAAGTGGGCTTCGATCCGGACAGTCCCTTGCTGGGCGGGGGCGCCTACAACCTCGGTTTGGCGGGCACCGGTACCATGGTGGCGGCAGGGCAGTTGAATTACCTGCGCAGCCTGGGTGTCAAGCCTTCGCGCGTGATTGCCGGCGTCGATTTCCACGATGCCTTGCTGGCGCCGGGCCAGCGCGGCGGGGCTCGCAAGCCGGCGGTGGCGGGGGCTGCCAGGCTGGGATGGCGCGTGGAGAGCCTGTTTTCCCTGGCTGCCTTGCGCGATGCCGCGACCACTTTTGCCATGCAGGGCGACCGCGAGGCCGAGACCATGACCGAGCGCGGATTGAATCCCTTGAACCAGTACATCAAGTTTGCGCGCTACGACGGCTATTACAAGATCTTCCGCCAGCGCGCGGAAGAAAACGCGGCATCGCTGGTGAAGAAGTCGGCAGGCGATCTCGACCGTGAGGGGCTGCGGGCGGAATTGCGCGCCCTGGTCGACGCTGCAGCCGGCGACAATCCCGGCGTCGACCTGCACCTGATGGTGTACGCCTACCACGCGCAGTTGCTGGCGCTGTACGAAGCGAGCGGCATGTGGCCGCGCTTTGAGGAATGGAAGCGCATCGTGCTGGAAGAAGCGCAGGCCGCGCGCAGCCGCTATCCCCAGGCGCGCATCGTGGTGCATGATTTCAGCGGTTTCGGCGAATTCAATTGCGAGGCGATACCGGGACCGAATGAAAAAGGCAGCACGCACTGGTACTGGGAAGCCGGGCACCAGAAGCCGGCGCTGGGGGAAGAGATGATGCGGCGCATGCTGTCAGGTGCGCCCGACGCGGGCTTCGGCATGGCGCTGACCTTGCAGAACCTGGAACAGGACCGGCAGCGCATCGCTGCCGAACGCGCCAGTTGCGCTGCGGCGCATCCGGCGCTGTTCGCGGAAGCACATGAGCTGGTGGCGCGCGCCGCGCGCCGGCAGGGAAAGGGGCAATGACATGGAAATGAAACGCATCAACGCAGGCAAGCTGCGCGCCATCGGGTATGACGAACGCGCACGCATGCTGCGCGTCGAGTTCGACGACGGCAGCGCCATCGATTACGAAGGCGTGGGGCGCGATGTCTGGCAGCGCCTGTCGACCTCGGGCAGCGCGTGGAGCTTCTACCGCGACAACATCGAGGAAGAATACAGCGGCCGCAAAGGACGCGCCAATCCGCAGGCGGGAACGCGTCCCGCCGGCCTCGACGAGCTGTTCGGCGATTGATGTCGCCGGCTGCTACATGTCTTTGAGTGCGGTGATGGCGTAGCCTTTGCTGCCCATCTGCTGGGTCAGCCGGTCGATGTGGTAATCAGGCAGGACTTGCACATCATCATCGACTTCCAGCGATTGCTCGGCTGGCAGCCAGTCGGTGTTGATGGCTTCCTGTGGGATGGGTTTGCCCTCTGGCACGGCGAGGTAGGAAAAAATGCCGTCATGTTCGGCACGACGATAGATATCCAGGCGCATCTTCATCTCCCTTCAACTTGTCCTACGCACAGGCTGGCGTAACGCTTCGATTCTACTCCGCCTGGCTGGCCGTGGCCATGCAAAGATTGCCGGCCCCATGCCCGCAAAGCAGCAAAGTTGAACTGAATCAACAAAAGGTTTGTCCCGGCTTCAATGTTATAGTGAGCCCCCCGACGTTCCCGTGAAGCCCGCCAACTTCCTTATGCGTTTCCCGTTTTTGCTGCCGGCCACCGGATTCCTGCTTGCCTACCTACTGTTCGACTGGATCACCTATGTCGAGCCGCTGCATGGCCTGAACATCACCCCCTGGAACCCGGATACGGCGCTCGGCCTGGTGTTCTGGCTGGTGTATGGGCGGCGCGCGGCGCTGCCGTGGTTCATGGCGCTGGTGGCGGGCGACGTCCTGGTGCGCGGCATGCCGGGCGGCTTGGCCGGCACCATGCTCACGGCCGCCTGGCTGACTTGCGGCTATGGCCTGCTGGGCGAAATCCTGCGCCGGGCGCTGGGCGGCGGCACCATCTTCAGTTCGCGCGCGGGCTTTTACCGCTGGCTGGCCATCGTTTCCGCCGGCACCATGCTGAATGCGGTCGGCCATATCAGCCTGCTGGCCTGGCTCGGACTGGTGCCATGGCGCGACTGGCTGCCTGCGGTGTGGCGTTTCGGCTTCGGCGATATGGTGGGCGTGGTGGTCAGCATGCCGCTGCTGTGGAAGCTGGCCAACCAGCAGGACCGGGCACGCTTGCGCGAGGCCACCTGGAAACCGGAGACGCTGGGCTACCTGGCGCTGGCGATCTTCGTGCTGTGGGCGGTGTTCGGCTACATCGTGACCTCCGAATTCAAGCATTTTTACTTCCTATTCCTGCCGCTGATCTGGGCCGCTTCGCGCCAGGGCGTGCATGGCGCGGCGCTGGTGGTGTTCGTGCTGCAGCTGGCCATCGTGGCCCTGGTGCGGGCCAACAGCGCCAATCACATCACCGTGTCCGAGCTGCAGATGCTCGACGCGGTGCTGGCGCTGGTGGGATTTTTCATCGGTATCGTGGTGGACGAGCGGCGCCAGGTGGCCGAGGAATTGAAACAGACCCTGCGCCTGGCTGCGGCAGGCGAAATGGCGGCTGCGCTGGCGCATGAACTGAACCAGCCGATGACGGCGCTGGCGGTGTACGGCAAGGCTTGCGAGCACCTGCTGGCGCGCGGCGATGCCGGCGAGCTGCTGAAGAATGCGATCGGGCAGATGATCAATGAATCGGCGCGCGCGGCGGAAGTGGTGCGCCGCCTGCGCGACTTTTTCCGTACCGGCGCCATGCAGCTCGAGACGGTCGGCGCGGCCGCCCTGCAGGCCGGCATCGTGCAGCAATTCGGCCCGCAATTCGCCGAACACGGAGTGGCGGTAACGGTTGCCGAAGCGCCGGCGCTGGCGGTGCAGGTCGACCGCCTGCAGGTGGAGCTGGTGCTGCGCAACCTGCTGGCCAATGCCCTCGATGCGGTGCGCATGCGTCCGGCCGGCCAGCGCAGTATCCGGCTCGCGGCGGAGAATATCGGCGGCAAGCTGCGCTTCACGGTGGAGGACAGTGGCGATGGCCTGACGCAGCAGGCGGCCGGCCGCCTGTTCGAGCCCTTTGTGTCGACCAAGGCCAGCGGCATGGGCCTGGGACTGGTGCTGAGCCGCGCCATCGTGGAGGCGCACGGCGGAACTTTATGGGCGGAAGTTGCCGATCACGGCGTCTTTCGTTTTATACTGCCGGCGCTGGATTCTGGAGAATAGCCTTGTCAAACCTTACCGTTTTCATCGTCGACGATGATCCTTCGCTGCGCGACGCCCTCGGCCTGCTGCTGGGCGTGCGCGGCTACCGCACCGCCGTTTTCGCCAGCGCCGAAGCCTTCCTGCAGGCCTGGCTGCCCGAATGGGCCGGCTGCCTGGTGGCCGACATCCGCATGTCCGGCATGGACGGGCTGGCCTTGCAGCGCAAGCTGAGCGAGATGAACTGCCTGCTGCCGGTGATTATCGTGACCGGCCATGGCGACGTCAGTTCGGCGCGCGAAGCGTTCAAGGCGCGCGCCGTCGATTTCCTGGAAAAGCCGTTCGACGACGACAAGCTGATTGCCGCCATCGAGGAGGCGTTCTCGATGCAGCTGCGCCAGCGCCAGGACCAGGACCGCCGCCTGCAGCGCGACCAGTTGCTGGCCGAGCTGACGCCGCGCGAGCGCGAAGTGTTCGAACTGGTGGTGATGGGACGCCACAACCGGGAAATCGCGCCGCAACTGAACATCAGCGTGCGCACCGTGGAAGTCCACAAGGCGCGCCTGATGGCCAAGCTGGGGGTGGATAACGTGGCCGACCTGGTGCGGGTCGCGATGCGCGACTAAGCGGCGCTGGCGCGCAGCTCGCGCAGGCCGGAAACGGCTTGCGTGGTCTTGTCCTTGGCCCGTTGCAGCACCACGGCGCGGTTGCTCGATTCCTGGTCGCGTTTTGCTTCGCGGTGCCACAGGTGATACACCTCGGTGGCGAAGGCGCCGCTCTTGCGCATGACGCCGGCGTTGAACAGGCGCAGTACCAGGTCGGAGTCTTCATGGCCCCAGCCGGTGAAGCTCTCGTCGAAGCCGTTGACCAGGTCCAGGTCGCTGCGCCAGACCGCCATATTGCAGCTCTTGATGCGGCGCCAGGTGAAGCGCTTGCTTTCACGGCCCAGGTCCGGCATGGTCAGCATGGTCTGCAGGAATTTATTGGCGCTGCCGGCCAGGTAAAGCCTGAGCTTTTCCAATGCGCCCAGGCGCTGGATGTCGAGGTGCTGTTCCAGCAGGTGGCGCGTATACGCTTCGTCCAGCAATACCCGGCTGCCGGTGACCACGTAGCCGCGCTTGGCCAGGCGGCGGTGGTTGGCCACGAAGTCCTTCTGCGGCACGCAGTCGCCATCGACGAAGATGATGTATTCGCCCTGTGCGGCGAGGGTACCCAGGTTGCGCGCCCGGGCGGCGCGAAAACCGATGTCTTCCTGCCACACATGCTTCATCGGCACCGGCGAGCGAGCCTGCAGGGCCGCCACGGTTTCCCGCGTGTTGTTGGCCGATCCGTCATCGGCGATAATGATCTCGAAGTCTTGATCGTCTTGTGCAAAACAGGCCTCCACCACGGCCGTCAGGGCGTCCGGACGATTGTATGTGGTGATAATTATCGAGATGGTGGAAGCTTGTTGCATGGATGCCAAAAAATTAATAAGAAATGATTCATTCCTGCTGGCAGGCGCCAATTTGCCAGTATACCAGTGTCGGCGCGCCGGCACCGCTTGCGCGGGGCGGGAGGGCTGCCGGTGAGGACCCTGGTGATCTCTCCCAACTGGATAGGCGACGCCGTGATGGCGCAGCCGCTGCTGCAGCTGCTGCAGGCGGCCCACCCGGAGCGCCCGATCGACGTGCTGGCGCCGCCGGCGGTGGCGCCGGTCTGGCGCCAGATGGCGGAAGTGGCCGAGGTGCTGGAAACCCCGTTCCGCCACGGCGCGCTGCAGTTGAAGGAGCGCTGGCGTTTCGCACGCCTGCTGCGCCAGCGCGGCTATGCCGATGCCTACATCCTGCCGAACACCCTGAAGTTCGCCCTGATCCCGTGGCTGGCCGGCATTCCGCGCCGCGTCGGCTACAAGGGCGAGAGCCGCTATGGCCTGATCAACGTCATGCATCACGACGACACCCCGCCGCGGCCGATGGTGCCGTTTTATGCCGCGCTGGCCGATGCGCCGGGGACGCCGCTGCGCAGCGGCCTGCCCAAGCCGCGCATGGTCGCCAGCAGCGGACAGGTGGCGGCGGCCTGCGCCAAGGTTGGCCTGGATCCGGCACGCCCGCTGGTGGTCTTTGCGCCAGGGGCCGAATTCGGCGGCGCCAAACGCTGGCCCCCCGCGCATTTCGGCCAGCTGGCGCAGCATATCCTGGCGCGCGACCCGCAAGCCCAGGTTGCGCTGCTTGGGTCGCCCAAGGATGGCCCCACTTGCGAGGAAGTGATTGCCGCCGCCGGCGCGCCGGCCGGCCTGGCCAGCCTGGCCGGCAAGACCAGCCTGGCCGACGCCGTGGCCCTGATCGCCCGCTCGGCGGCCGTGGTCAGCAACGACTCCGGCCTGCTGCATGTGGCTTCCGCGCTGAACCGGCCGGTCATTGCCATTTACGGGCCGACCGATCCCGATCACGCGCCGCCGTTCTCCGACCTGGCGGCCTCGATCTCGCTGCGCCTGGAATGCTCGCCGTGCCGCCAGCGCGAATGCCCGCTCGGCCACCAGAACTGCATGCATGGCGTCAGCGCCGGCCAGGTATGGCAGACGCTGGAGCCCATGCTCAGCCGTTGACGATCGGCTGGGCGATGATCCACAGGCTCAGCAGGGTATAAGCCACCATCAGCGCCAGCATCGGCAACTGGCTGCGGGTGGCGCGCGCGCCAAACTGGCGCAAGGCCGTCTGGTGGCCCAGCCAGATCGCCGCGACGTGACCGGCGACGATGGCAAACAGCGAGACATACCAGACCATGCGCGCGTCCACCACGCCCAGCCGGATGAAATAGAAGCGCGTGCCAAACAGGTCCCATCCCAGGTTGAGCGGGTCCGAGGCCAGTGGAATCAGGTATTGCCCGGCCATTGCCAGGAAGGACAGGTAGTGGGCAAAGTGGTAGGCGATCGCGATCGGCACCAGCGTCAGCACATACCAGCCGGCGGTCGCCGCCAGCGCAGCGCCGCCCCCGCACCAGGCAATTGCCCGGCACACCGCCAGGTAGACCAGCAAGAACAGCGCCGGCAGGACGCACAGCGCCCCGGCGCGCAGCAAAGCGGGCGGCAGCGCCAGCGCAGCCTGCAAATCCAGCCACGGCTGGGTCTCCAGCAGGCCGTCGAAGCTGACGGAAGCCAGCATCAGCATCACCAGCACGATATGCGACCAGCCCAGCGGTGCTGCCACCAGCAGCCCGGCGCCGAAAGGGCGCAACTGCCAGCGGCCGCCCTGCACCTGGTTGGGGGCAAAGCGCGCCAGCAGGCTGAATACCACGGCAAACACTTCACCATGCGCCAGCCAGGTGCGGCGCCCGAACAGGAACATGCCCAGCCAGGCCAGGCAGGAATAGGCCAGCATCGCCGCGGCCAGGCTGGCAGGCTGCTCGCTGCCTTCCCAGTTCAGCTCCATGTTGACGAAGGCGAAGAACAGCATGGCGGCCGGCCACACGCCGGCCCACTGCGGCCAGGGCAGCTTGCCGGGGCGCTCGCCCAGGGTCCAGCGGTAGACCGTGTCGAGGGGATTGACCAGCGCCCACAGGTCGCCCAGCAGGGCCGACACGAAGGCCATGCCTACCCACCAGACGGCCCACACCATGGCCGGCGCGATATTCTTGAATGGATTCTGCGTGCCGACAAAGCCTGCGCATATCACCAGCAGGTACAGCGCCAGTACCGCCAACCGCATGCCGGCCGCCAGCGCGCCGGCCAGCGGAATCCGTCGCAGCACGGTGAAAGCCTGTCCCGCTGCGCGCGGCTGAATATTGCGCTGGCGCGCCAGCAACAGGAAGGTGACGGCCACGGTAGCCCCGGCGCCGGCCATGAACATCCACAAGGGCAGCGGCAGGTCAAAGCGCTGGCCGAATCCGTGCGCCAGCACGGGCAGGGGAATGGCTGCCAGCAGCCAGCGCTTCATCTGGGAGTGACTTCCACGTAAAGCAGGGCCGGCGCGTGGTGATGGCCCTTGCCATGCGCCGCCAGCGGGAAGCGGCCAGCATCCAGCGCCTGCAGCGTCAGGCGCCCGGGAATGCCGGGCTTCAGTGACAACATCAGGTCGTAGCCGTGCAGGTGCAGCTCCAGCGGCGCGTCGCTGCGCAGCTCCAGCACCAGCGTGTCGCCCTGCGCGACGCGCACCGTGGGTGCGGGATTGGCAATGCGCTGCTGCCTTACCTCGAAGCTGGCACTCTGTTGCGCCGGCCACACAGGTACTCCTGCCAACAGCGTTAGCGTTGCAAACAGCCAGTATTGGCGGGGCAGGCGCATATGGAGATTCTACTCCGGCAGGCGTAATATTCAACGACTGACCCTGCAAAAAGAAGGAGTGGACCATGCGTATCCGTTTCCTGCTTCCCCTCGCGGTCGCCCTGGGCATCCCGGCCCTGGCCAGCGCCGAAATCCTGGCGATGATGAACTATGAAAGCAAGTCCGCCGAGTCGCTGAAAGCGCTCAAGAATCCCGTGGCGCCGGCGGCACGCAAGGAAGGCATTGCGATTGTCGATGTCGACCCCAACTCCAGGACCTTCGGCAAGATCGTCAAGGACATCCCGCTGCCTGCCGACCTGGTGGCGCACCATATCTTCTACAACCACGACATGAGCAAGGCCTATATCACCGCGCTGGGCAAGACCGAGTTGCGCGTGATGGACATGAAGTCCAGGGATTACGCCATGACCACCATCAGCATCCCCGACTGCAGCGTGGGCGAGGATATCGCCTTCTCGCCCGACCACAAGCGCTGGTATGTAAGCTGCATGGGCAGCCAGGCGATGGTGGTGGGCGACGCCCGTAGCGACAAGGTGCTGTCGACCATCAAGGTGGCGGCGCCGTATCCGCACGGCCTGGCAGTATCGGGTGCCGCCGACCGCATCCTGCTCACCTCAACCGTGCGCGCTTCCGACCTGGGCGATGCGGGGGAGGTGATCAGCGCGGTGGAAGCCAGCACCGGCAAGGTGCTGGGCACCTACAAGGTGTCGAAGAAAGCTTCGCCGTCCGGCGAAGCGCCGGTGGAGATCCTGTTCGTGCCGAATGCAAAACCCGCCGTGGCCTACATCACCAATATGTATGGCGGCACGCTGTGGACGGCAAGCTGGAACAAGGACAAGAAGGATTTCGACGTGGCGCAGGTGTACGACTTCGCCGAGGCCAAGGCCGGCGTGCCGCTTGAGCTCTACTTCAACAAGGCTGCCACGCGCATGTATATCACCAGCGCCAAGCCCGGGCAGTTGCACGTCTTTGATATTTCAGCCAAGGCGGGAGAACCCAGGCTGCTCAAGTCCATCCCCGCTGCCGAGGGCGCCCACCATGTGGCCTTTACCAAGGACGGCAAATACGCCTTCGTGCAGAATGCCTTGCTCAACCTGCCGGGCATGAGCGACGGTTCGGTCACCGTGGTCGACCTGCAGTCCGGCACCGTCGTCACCAGCATGGACACGCTGAAGAACGCCGGCCTCAATCCCAACAGCATTGTGCTGCTGCCGCAATGGAATGAGATGATGGGCCATTGAGCCTGCCAACGGTGCCGCGCCGCGCGTGCTAGACTCGCGGCATGACACCGCTGGTCCTGATTCCCGGCTATATGCTGGACGACGCCTTATGGGATGGCATGCTGCCGTTCCTGCCGCCCGAACTCCCGCTGCATTTCGCCAGCCTGGCCGAAGGCGATTCCATCGCCGCCATGGCGCAGGCCATCCTGGCCCGCTGCCCGCCGCAATTCAGCTTGCTGGGCTTTTCAATGGGCGGCTATGTCGCGCGTGAGATCGTGCGGATCGTGCCCGGCCGCGTGCAGTCGCTGGCGCTGGTCGCCACCTCCAGCCGCGCCGACCTGCCGCTGCAGGTCGAACAGCGCAGCAAGGCCGCGCGCGCCACGCCGCTTGGCGCCTTCCGCGGCTTGGGCCGCGCAGCTATCGCGCAATCGCTGCACCCGCAGAATGCGGCCAACGAAACGCTTGTGGCGCAGGTGCGCGCCATGGGGGAACGTCTCGGCCGCGAAGTCTTCGTGCGCCAGTCACTGATTGTGCGCGATGCCGACACGAGCCGGCTGTCCGGCATCGGGTGCCCAACGCTGGTGGTAGCGGCCGCGGAAGACCAGCTGCGCAGCCCGGAAGAAGCGCGCGAGCTGGCCGACGGCATACCCGGCGCCCGCCTGGCGACTGTGCCCAACTCCGGCCACCTGATCCCCCTTGAACAACCGCAGGCGCTGGCCAATGCCCTCGGGGTGATTTTTCGATAGCATCTTGGCTTGTCCTGGATGACGTAGTCCCATTATTTGAAGCTGCCGGATACCAGCGCCATGAGGACTACGCCGGAAATAATCCCCAATCGGTCGGCGCCAGCACCATCGCCTTGCAGCGGCGCTCCGGCGCGCTGTGGCCAACGGTGGAAATCCGGTTTCGCGCAAACGACCCACATTTCCTCGGCCTGTATTTTTCCATGTTGCCCGAGCCTTGCCACCGCCATGGTGTGACGCCCATACCTCGCCATGTTGCAAATGTCGTAGAAGGACCGTTCACGTTCATGCTATGCAAAGGCGTTAAGAAGAACTATGACTGCAATTTTGGCTACCAGTGGTTTTCGTTCTCGCCCCGAATGCGCCTGCAAAAGGAAGCCGGGGAACTGGCGCGCCGGGTGCCTTGGCTGCTGCAAACGCTGGATGCCGGAATCCCGGATGACTGGCTGTCGCAACGCCGGACGACGCAGGTTGGAAAATATGCCCGCATCTTGTTCAACTGGGCGGACGGCAAAAATGCAGAATGAGCGGCGCTTGCTCCCCCCCCCCCCGCAAACCCAGCAGCGCCGGCGCCACCGGCGCATCGCCGCCGGCGGTCGGGAAGTAATCACGCCAGCTTGAAGCGGCCGACCTGTCCGGTCAGGCGGCCGGCCTGGTCCTGCATGGCGCTGGCCGCTGCCGCCGCCTGTTCCACCAGCGCGGCATTCTGCTGTGTGACATTATCGAGCTGCACGATGGCCTGGTTAACCTGCTCGATGCCGACCGTCTGTTCGCTGCTGGCGGACGCGATCTCCGACATGATGGAAGTGACGCGCTGGATGCTGGCCACCACTTCATCCATGGTGCTGCCGGCCTGGTTCACCAGCTCGCTGCCGGCCTGCACCTGCTGTACCGTATTGTTGATCAACTCCTTGATCTCGCCGGCTGCCTGTGCGCTGCGCTGGGCCAGGCTGCGCACCTCGCTTGCCACCACGGCGAAGCCGCGCCCCTGCTCGCCGGCGCGGGCCGCTTCGACCGCAGCATTCAACGCCAGGATATTGGTCTGGAAAGCGATACCGTCGATCACCCCGATGATGTCCACGATCTTGGTCGACGCTGCGTTGATCGAGCCCATGGTGTGAACCACTTCGCTCACCACGCTGCCGCCGCGCGTCGCCACGTGCGAGGCGGTGGTTGCCAGTTCGCGCGCGGTGCGCGCATTGTCGGCGTTGGTGCGCACCGCGGAAGTCAGTTCTTCCATCGACGATGCGGTTTGTTCCAGCGTGCTGGCCTGGTGTTCGGTGCGCGCCGACAGGTCGTGGTTGCCGGAGGCGATCTGCTGCGAAGCGGTGGCGATGCTCTCGGTGCCGTGCCGCACTTCGCTGACGATGCCGGCCAGGCTGTCGTTCATGGACTTGAGGGCTTTCAGCAACTGGCCCGCCTCGTCCTCGCCATGGGCTTCGATGCGGCCGCTCAGGTCGCCATCCGCCACCGTCTGCGCGATGTGTACCGCCTCGCTGAGCGGCTTGACGATGGAGCGCGTGGTCAGCCATGCAAAGCCGACGCCCAGGGCCACAGCCGCGATGCCCAGCGCGACCAGCAGGGTGCGGCCGCTGCGGTTGCCGGCCTGGATTTCCGCGGCCAGCGCGTCAAGGTTGCGATGCTCGGCTGCCGTCACTTCATCGAGTGCGCCGAGGTAGGACACGCGGCGGGCTTCCATGTCGACAAACAGGCGTTGCGCGTTCGCCATATCGCCGTCGGCTTTGGCTTGGTAGACCGCCTTGCGCTGGTCGACGTAGGCCTTGCGGCTGGCCAGGACTTTTTCGTATGCGCTGCGGGAAGCGGGATTGCTCAGCAGCTTGGCCAGCAAGTCCTGGATTTCGGTTGCGCGGCCGGAGGCGGACTTCATTTGCGCCTCGATGGATTTCTGCTGTTCCGGGTCGGACACCATATACGCCGCCGTGGTGCGGGCGGCGTTGACTTCAACCACTTTCTGCCACTCGGCGACCAGGCGCTCGTTGCGGACGTTCTCCGCTACCAGCGCCTCGGTCTTGGCGCTGGCGCTTTGCAGGCGCAGGATGCCGACCACAGTCATGGCGGCCAGCAGCAGCAGCACGACGGCGAACGCCAGGCCAAGCCGCGCGCCAATTCTCAGGTTCTTCATCATGACTCGCCTCCATCGTTTGTGATAGTCGGTCGGTGCTGCTCGTTTCATGATGGTATCGCTAAATATGTTCGCAGGATGAAAAAAAACTGTCCGCATGCCAAATGAAATGCTTGTATTCGCACGGAAACTTTTTAGGTTTTGTGACGCTGCCGCAACCGCCATGCCATCCGTGGCTGGCACTTTTCGCGTTAATAATAATAAAATGCCAATGTGTCTGCCGGGCCAATTGTCTTAGGTTAGAATCCCGGCGTTGTGCGATGGAAGCGTGCCTGCCGGATTGGATGGGTACAAGGTGAATGTTCAGCGGGCTTTTCGAAGGATGCAGAATGATTTTACTGATGGGCGGCATGACGGTTGGCGGCGCGCAAGGATTGGCCGATGTCCATTGAAGATGTCGCGATCTCCGTCAAGGACCTGGGCAAATGCTTCCACATCTATGACAAGCCGCGTGACCGTTTGCTGCAGATGTTCGCACGCCGCCACAAGAAGTTCTATCGCGAATTCTGGGCACTGAGGAACGTTTCATTCGACATCCGGCGCGGGGAAACGGTTGGTATCGTTGGCCGCAATGGCAGCGGCAAATCGACTTTGCTGCAGATCATCTGCGGCACGCTGAACCCGACGTCCGGCAGCGTGGCCACGCATGGCCGGATCGCCGCCCTGCTCGAGCTGGGCTCCGGTTTCAATCCCGAGTTCACCGGCCGCGAAAACGTTTACCTGAACGCCTCGGTCCTGGGGCTGAGCGTGGCGGAAATCGATGCGCGCTACGATGAAATCGTGGCCTTCGCCAACATTGGCGATTTCATTGCCCAACCGGTCAAGACCTATTCCAGCGGCATGCTGGTGCGCCTGGCATTTGCGGTGGCAATCAACGTCGACCCGGAAATCCTGATCGTGGATGAGGCGCTGTCGGTCGGCGACGAACTGTTCCAGCGCAAGTGCTTTGCCCGCATCGAAGCGATCCGGGCCAAGGGCGCGACCATCCTGTTTGTCTCGCATTCGGGCAGCACCATCGTCGACTTGTGCGATACCGCGATCCTGATGGATGCCGGCGACAAATTGCTGGAAGGGGTGCCCAAGCAGATTGTCGGGCGCTACCAGAAACTGCTGTATGCGCCGCCCGACAAGCAGGCCGAAGTGCGTGAGCAGATCCAGCGGGCGGAAGAGTCCAGGCTGCACCTGGGCGGGGACAACGTGCACAGCGAGCACGCCCCGGCGCTGTTGCCGGAAGCCGACGAGCAGGAAAGGTTTGACAGTGGCCTCAAGCCGACCAGCACCATTGAATACGCATCGAATGGCGCCCTGATCGAAGCGGTCGAAATCCGCACGCTGGGCGACCGCCGCGTCAATCACCTGGTGCGGGGCCGGGAGTACCGTTACATGTATTCCGTGCGCTTCCAGGAAGCAGCCAGCAACGTGCGCTTCGGCATGATGATCAAGACCCTGAACGGCATCGAACTGGGCGGGGCGGTATCGTCGCCGGCCAACCGCATCGCCCTCGACCGGGTCGCCGCGGGTGCGGTCTATAAAGTGGAGTTCCGCTTCACCTGCTCGCTTAACGCAGGCCTGTATTTCCTCAATGCCGGCGTGGCGGGCGCGATCAATGGCGAAGAAAGCTACCTGCACCGGCTGGTCGACGTTTCCATGTTCCGCGTGCAGTCCAGCGAGCAGGACCTGGCCACGGGCATTGTAGATTTTAATTGCTATCCAGAAATAGAACTGCAGTAGTTACCAGCGAAAGCAGACAGATATGACAGACGTTAAGAAAAACAAGGTGCTGATCGTATTGGGCATGCACCGCAGCGGTACCAGTGCCATCACGCGTGGCCTGCGTGTGATGGGGGTGGAATTGGGCAACCGGCTGATTCCGCCGATCGAGGGGAATAACGACAAGGGTTTTTGGGAGGATATCGACCTCAACGCTTTTGACAATGAAATCCTCGCGGAACTGGGACAGAGCTGGTTCAGCCTGACGGCAATCGACCAATCGGATATCGGCGTACTGAAGAAGCGCGGCTACTTCCTGCGCGCGGTGGAACTGCTGCGCTCCAAGATCGGCGAGGCGGAAGTGTTCGGCTTCAAGGATCCGCGCGTGGCCAAGCTGTTGCCGTTCTGGACCGAAGTGTTCGAGCACTGCGAGCTGGACGTCTCGTACGTCGTCGCGCTGCGCCATCCGATGAGCGTGGCGCAATCGCTGGTCAAACGCGACGGCATGGATATCGAGCAGAGCTACCTGTTGTGGCTGGGGCATATTATTCCCGCCCTGGTCCAGAGCGCCGGCAAGCCGCGCATCGTCACCGATTACGACCGCATCATGGCGGCGCCGGAACAGGAACTGCAGCGCGTGGCACGCGCCTTCGGCCTGCAGCTCAGCGCCGAAGCGATGGCGGACTATCGCCATGAATTCCTCGATCCGAACCTGCGCCACACCGTGTATGCCCTGGACGACCTGCTGATCGATGGCCGTTGCCCGCCGCTGGTGTACGAGATCTATTCGGTGCTGAACGAACTGGCGCACGGCCGCCGCAGCTTCGACGAAGCGGGCCTGGACCAGCAGATCGGGCGCTGGAGCCAGGAATTCGAACGCATGAACGTTGTCATGCAACTGGCCGACCGCCTGGCTGCGCGTGAACAGGCGGCATTGGCCGACGTCCGGCAGCGCGACGGCGACATCGGCGCGCTGCACCAGCGCGGCGCGGACTTGCAGGGGACCATAGCGGCCTTTGAAAAGCGCTGCGCCGACTATGACCAGCGCTGCATGGAAATGGAGCATGCCATGGTGGCGCAGAGCGCGCACATCATGCACCTGGAGCAGCATACCCAGGCTCGTGCCGATGAGTACCAGGCCCTGGCCGCGGAACACCAGTCCCTGGTGCTTGAACACCAGGTGCAGACCGAGGCCCACCGCATGGAGCACGCGCGGCTGCTGGAATTGGCGCAAAAGGCCGGTACCGCCGGCGACGACCTGGAGCGTTCGATTTCGGCCTTGAAGCATGAGATCCACTGCCAGCAGTGCCACATCGAAGAGCTGGAGAGGGCTGCCGGCTGCGCCGCCCAGCGTGCGGATGCCCTGGAGGCGGAGCAGGTTGCGCTGCGGTCGGAGCACTCCACCGTGCTGGCCGATAACCTGGCAATGAAAGGCCATATCGAACGCCTGTATGCCTCCAGCAGCTGGCGCGTCACGGCGCCGCTGCGCAAGATCGGGGCCGTGCCGCGGGCCGGCGGCCGGGCCTTGTTCGGTGCTGCGATGGCATCGTATCGCGCATTGCCGGTGTCGCCTTCGAGCAAGCAAAAACTGAAGGACGGCGTCTTCAAGTACCTTGGATTCGCCTTCAAGCGCGTGCCCGCCTACCAGCGCTGGATGGAGTACCAGGAAATCCAGCATAACTGGGGCGTTCCCGGCACGGATGTGCTGGCAGCCCGGCTGCCAGCCCTGGCGTCTCCCGGCACTGCCGTCAATCCGCCACTGCCGGTGGCTGACGGTGTCTGGGAATGGCAGGATTATGCGCCGGTCAAGGCGAACATCGCCCAGGTCAAGGCCAATCGCCTGGCCAATGCCGAAGTCACGCCCTACGACATGGTCAGGATCGCGCCAGGCGACTTGCGGCGCGCTGCCGAAGCGCTGGACGTGCCGCCGCTGGTTGCCAGTCCGGAGGTGTCGATCATCCTGCCGGTATACAACAATATCGCGTTGACCCTGGAGTGCCTGGCCTCGATCGCCCGGCACGTGGAGCCTGGGCATACGTTCGAGATCATCGTGGCCGACGACTGTTCGACCGACGACACCGAGCAACTGCTGGCGCTGGTCAAGAACATCCGCTACAGCCGCGGCGACAGCAACCTGGGCTTCCTGCGCAACTGCAACCGCGTGCTGGGCCAGGTCGCCGGCCGTTACGTCCTCTACCTGAACAACGATGTACAAGTGACTGCCGGCTGGCTCGGCGCGCTGCTGGCAACCTTCTCGCTGAAGCCGAACGCCGGCGCGGTCGGCCCGCGCTTTGTCTACCCGAGCGGCCATCTGCAGGAAGCCGGCGTGGCATTCACGCCAGACGGCGCCGCCGCCATGATCGGCCTCAACGAAAATCCGGCGCTGCCGCGCTACTCCTACCTGCGCCGCGTCGACTACGTGTCGGGCGCCTGCCTGCTGCTGCCGACCGAGCTGGCCATGAAGATCGGCGGCTTCTCCGAAGAGTTCCTGCCGTGCTACTGCGAAGATGCCGACCTGTGCCTGAGCGTGCGCGAAGCCGGCTTCGACGTTTACTACAACCCGGCCGCCACCATCATCCACCACCTGTCGCAAACCACGGCGCAAAGCGATGACAGCTTCAAGATGCGCGCCATTAATGCCAACCTTGGCAAGCTGCGCCAGAAGTGGAGCACGACGCTGGACAGCCAGATGGACCCGCGCCTGATCGCCTTCTTCCTGCCGCAGTTCCACCCGATCCCGGAGAACGACCAGTGGTGGGGTAAGGGCTTCACGGAATGGACCAACGTCAGCAAGGCGCAGCCCAACTTTGTCGGCCATTACCAGCCGCGCGTGCCGGCCGACCTGGGCTACTACGACCTGCGCCTGATTGAAGTGATGAAGCAGCAGGCCGAACTTGCCCAGCGCTACGGCGTGCATGGCTTCTGCTATTACTATTACTGGTTCGACGGCCACCGCCTGCTCGAACGTCCGGTGGAACAGTTGCTGCTGTCGGACGAACCCGCGCTGCCGTTCTGCCTGTGCTGGGCAAACGAGAACTGGAGCCGCCGCTGGGATGGGCAGGAACACGAAGTGCTGATGGCGCAGTCGCATTCGGTCGACGACGATATTGCGGTGATCACCGACCTGATCCGCTTCTTCAAGGACCAGCGCTACATCCGCATCGACGGCAAGCCGCTGCTGCTGATCTACCGCATTACGCTGTTCCCGGACTTCGCCGCAACGGCCGAGCGCTGGCGCACCGTCTGCCGCGAACAGGGCATCGGCGAAATTTACCTGGCCATGGTCGAATCGTTCGAGATGGTGCATGCCAATGCGCATCCATCGAAATACGGCTGCGATGCGGCTGTCGAATTCCCGCCGCAGGGCCTGGCCGAACAGAAAGCGCCAAGCGGCGAGATCCTGAATCCGGCCTTTGCCGGCAGCGTGGCCGACTACCGCGACCTCGCGGTGCGCTATGCGACCCGTGAAGCGCCGGCCTACACCCGCTTCAAGGGCGTGATGCCTGGCTGGGACAATACCGCGCGCCGCGGCGGCAACAGCTTCTGCTTCGAGCACGCCACCCCCGGCGCGTTCCAGGGCTGGCTGGAGGAGACCATCGACGAGACGCGCAAGCAGCATTACGGCGACGAACGCCTGGTCTTCGTCAACGCCTGGAACGAATGGGCGGAAGGCGCGTACCTGGAACCGGACCGCCGCTTCGGCCACACCTACCTGGAAGCAGTGCGCAACGCGCGCGAAGCCGGCCGTTTGCTGGCCCGGAAATAACCCGTCCAATTAAACATGACTACATCCAAACATCACGACGTTTGCCTGGTTGGACATCCGTACACGCCGATCGGCATGGGCGAGCACGTCCGCGCCACCTTCCGCGCCATGCGCGCAGCAGGGCAGGCGCCGCACCTGCTCGATATCTACAAGCTGGAACAGCCGTCGACCGCCGATCAGTCAGAAATGGAGCCGTCGCTGCAGAACAAGCTGTCGCCGATCAACGTGTTCCACATCAATGGCGGCGAAGTCGAGCAGGCATGGAATCACCTGAGCTACCACGGCCAATGGGACGGCTACAACGTCATCTACCCGCTGTGGGAACTGCCGCGCTATCCGGAAGCGTGGGCGCAGCAGCTGGACCGCTTTGACGAGATCTGGGCGCCGTCGCGCTTCATCCAGGAGAGCCTGCAGAAAGCGTGCACCAAGCCGATCCACCACATGCCGATGTCGTGCGAAGTGACGCTGACCAGCTTCATGGGCCGCCGCTACTTCGGCATTCCGGAAGCCGATTACACCTTCCTGTTTTTCTATGACCTGCGTTCCTACTCGACGCGCAAGAATCCGGCCGGTGTCCTGAAAGCCTACCGCAGCCTGCTGGCCAGGCGCCCCTACGCCAAGGCGCACCTGGTCATCAAGGTCAACGGCGTAGACACCAATCCGGCGGCTTTCGAGGAACTGCAGCAGCAGGTGGCCGACCTGCACAATAACGTGACCCTGATCCAGCGCGTGATGTCGGGCAATGAAGTGAAGAACCTGGTGCGTTGCTGCGACTGCTTCCTGTCGCTGCACCGTTCCGAAGGCTATGGCTTCGGTTGTGCCGAGGCCATGTCGCTTGGCCACCCGGTGATTGCCACCGCCTATTCCGGCAATATGGACTACATGGCGCCGGAAGTCTCGTTCGGCGTGGACTACCAGCTGGTTCCGGTGCGGGAAGGCGAATATCCGCACCATGAAAACCAGGTATGGGCCGAACCGGACTACGAGCAGGCCGTTGGCTATATGGTTGACCTGGTCGACGCGCCGGCGAAGGGCAGGGCACTGGGCGCGCTGGCGCGCCAGCACATGCAAAGCCGGTTTGCCTACCGTCCGATCGGCTTGAATTATCTGAATCGCCTGGATGCCATTCGTCGTACCTTGGGTAATACCAATCTTGATTAGGGGATCTCCATGAAGCATGTCCTGATGGCGGCGGCCGTCGCTTTCTCACTGAGCGCCTGCTCTGATTCAAACGAACAGCCTGCCGGCCACGCCGGCGGCGGCGCTGCTGCCGTGCCGGCCGTGGCGTTCAGCAAGGCCGACGCCACCCGCCCGGCATCGCTTCCGGCGCAGCTGGCCCAGGTGTCCAGTTGCGCCTTCGACCGCCTGAATGGCGGCGAGCATGGCGCCTCGAGCGCCATTGCGGACAAGAGCCGGGTTGCGATCAACGGCTGGGCTGCCGATACCAAGGCGACTGCCGCGCCAGGACCGGTCTTCGTTGAATTCGACGGCCCGGTCAAGCTGTACGTTGCCGCCCAGCGCAGCCTGAAACGCCCTGACGTGGCCGGCGCATTCAACAATCCGGTGCTGCAGGATGCAGGCTGGGAAGCCAATGTCGACCTGTCCGCCGCGACGCCAGGCGAATACAAGTTGCGCGTGATCGAAGTCAACGGTGCTGCCGGGACGATCTGCGATCCGCACGGCGCGCTGGTGATTGCCGGCTGAGAGCGGGAGGGCAGGCCTGCTTCAGGCCAGGCCTTCCTTCATCAGCTGCGCGACGCTCTGCTCGATGGTCTGGCTGCCGCTGTCGATCGTGACCTGCGGCGCCAGCGGTGCCTCATACGGGCTGCCGATGCCTGACATGTTCGGCAACTGGCCCGCGCGTGCTTTCTTGTACAGGCCTTTCGGGTCGCGCCTTTCGCACACCTCCAGCGGCGTGCTGACATACACCTCCACGAAATTGTCGCTGCCGATCAACTCGCGCGCCATCTCGCGTTCGCGGCGGAATGGCGAGATGAAGGCGGTGATGACGATCATGCCGGCATCGAGCATCAGCTTGGCAACTTCGGCAATGCGCCGGATATTTTCGACGCGGTCGGCATCGGTGAAGCCCAGGTCGCGGTTCAGGCCCTGGCGCACATTGTCGCCGTCCAGCAGGTAGGTGCGCTTGCCTTCCGCGTGCAGCGCCACCTCCAGCGCATTGGCGATGCTCGATTTGCCCGCGCCGGACAGACCGGTAAGCCAGATCACCCTGCCGCCATGGCCATTCAGTTTTTCGCGCGCTTCACGGGTGATCGACAAAGCCTGCTTATGCACGTTCTGTGCGCGGCGCAGGCTATGCCGCACCATGCCGATGGCGACAGTCGCGTTGGTAAAGCGGTCGATCAGGATAAAGCTGCCCAGCGGCTTCGATTTGCCATAGTTATCGAACACCATCGGTTTGCTGAGCGCGAGGGTACAGACCGTGATGCTGTTCAGCGTAAGCTGCTTGCTGGCATGGTGCGCAAGCGTATTGACGTCGATTTCGTGCTTGATCTTGGTGACCGAAGCAGCCCCGCTTTGGGTCGCCAGCTTGATGTGGTAGCTGCGGCCCACCAGGCCGGGCTCGGGGTCGGTCCAGATCAGCGTGGCTTCCAGCTGGTCGGTCAGTCCGAGCGGTGCCCCGGCCAGGGACAGGATGTCGCCGCGCGAGGCGTCGATTTCGCTGGCCAGGCGCAGCGTGACGGCATCGCCGCGCACGGCGCGCGGCAGCGATCCGTCCATGGTGACGATGTCGGCGATGCGGCTGGTCTGGCCCGACGCGCTGACGCGAACCTCGTCGCCGATACTGAACGCTCCCTGCGCCACCGTCCCGCTGAAGCCGCGGAACGAGGCGTCCGGACGGTTTACCCACTGCACCGGGAACACCGGGTCGCTGCCGGCGGGCGGTTCCAGCTTCACCGTTTCCAGGTAGCCCAGCAGCGTCGCTCCCGCGTACCAGGACATGCGCGGCGAACGCTCGCTCAGGTTGTCGCCCTTGAGCGCGCTGAGCGGAATGGCGGTGACACTGGCAAACTGGAACGTGGCGGAGAATGCCGCGAAGTCTTCGCTGATCCTGGTGAACACTTCCTGCGAATAGCCGACCAGGTCCATCTTGTTAATCGCCAGCACGATGCGTCCCACGCCCATCAGTGAGGCGAGGAAGGCGTGGCGGCGGGTCTGGGTCTGCAGGCCGTTGCGGGCGTCGATCAGCAGCACGGCGACATCGGCAGTCGACGCTGCAGTGACCATATTACGCGTGTATTGCTGGTGGCCGGGCGTGTCGGCGATGATGAAGCGGCGCCGGCTGGTGCCAAAGAAGCGGTAGGCGATATCGATGGTGATGCCTTGCTCGCGTTCGGCCGACAGGCCATCGACCAGCAACGCGAAGTCGATCTGGTCGCCCTGCGTGCCATACTTCCTGGACTCCCTTTGCAGTGAATCGAGCTGGTCATCGAGCAGTTGCCGGGATTCCCACAACAGGCGGCCGATCAGGGTGCTTTTACCATCATCGACATTGCCGCAGGTGATCACGCGCAGCAGGTCCTGGCTGTCCTGCTGCCGGCGCAGGGTTTCCAGGCTGGTGAGCGGAGTGGGGCTGCGGTGCGGCTGGCCGGATGCCACGGGCGTTTTCTTTGGACGGGCCATCAGAAGTATCCTTCCTGCTTTTTCTTTTCCATGCTGGCCGACGCATCGTTGTCGATGGCGCGGCCCTGCCGTTCCGAATTGCGCGCATGCACCAGTTCCATGATGATTTCCGGCAGGGTCGTTGCCGTCGATTCGATCGCGCCGGTAAGCGGATAGCAGCCCAGGGTGCGGAACCTGACGGTTTTCCTGAAGATGGTGTCGTCCGGGCCGAGCGGCATGCGGGCATCGTCGATCATCAGCCACATGCCGTCGCGCTGTACCACCGGGCGTTCCTTGGCGAAGTACAGCGGCACCACGGCAATGCCTTCCTGGTGGATGTACTGCCAGATATCGAGTTCAGTCCAGTTCGACAGCGGGAACACGCGCACGCTTTCTCCCTTGTTCTTGCTGGTGTTGTACAGGTTCCACGGCTCGGGGCGCTGGTTTTTCGGGTCCCAGCGATGGCTGGCCGAACGGAAGGAAAAGATGCGTTCCTTGGCGCGCGACTTTTCCTCGTCACGGCGGGCGCCGCCAAACACCACGTCGAACTTGTGCTGGTCCAGCGCCTGCTTCAGGCCGACCGTCTTGGTGATGTCGGTATGCAGCGCCGAGCCATGATCGAAAGGATTGATGTTCTTCTCGATGGCTTCAGGATTGGTGTGGACCAGGATCTCCATGCCGCTTTCGCGCACCATCGCGTCGCGGAATGCGTACATTTCCTGGAACTTCCAGCGCGTGTCCACGTGCAGCAGCGGGAACGGCGGCAGCGATGGATAAAAGGCCTTGCGCGCCAGGTGCAGCATGACTGAACTGTCCTTGCCAAGCGAGTACAGCATGCAGGGATTGCCGCCGGCGGCAACCGCTTCGCGAATGATCTCGATGCTTTCCGCTTCAAGGCGCTTCAGGTGCGGCGACATGCCCAGTATGGGCCCGCGGCTGACCGTCGGCCTGGGCGCCCGGTAGCTAAGCAGGCAGAACTGGATTTCCTTGCTGTTTGGCAGGCCGCGGCAAATGGCGGTCAACTGGCCATGCGGGAACAGCGCCACGGCTTTGCCGATATAGGCCTGCAGCCTGGCCATGCCGTCGGCCACCGTCGCGCTGTCGGCTTGCCGGCTACCGAGTGGCAGCCAGTAGCGCGCGCCGCGCGCGTCATTGAAATGCAGGCAGGCCTGGCCGCCTGGCAGGCTGGCCAGTTGCGCGAAGACGGCCAGGATGCGCTTGCTGCGTGCCTGGTCGATTTCCCATTGCAATACCGCCGGGGTCGGTTGCAGTCCTTCTTCATCGCGCAATTTTTCGGGTTCAAGCGACTCCGGCAGCAAGTCCAGTTTGTGCAGCAGGCGCTCGGCGGTGCGCTTGGTGTCGGCGGCGCCCAGCTCTTGCAGGTGGCGGTAGGCCCGTTCGGTATCCCAGGGGCCGTCACAATCGAGGTTGAACAGCGGGGCGCGCGATGTGCTCATGTCATCCTTGTTGTCGCAATTTGCACTACATCGGTTTTTGATTTGTGTATTGCCGAATTAATGATAGCATAATTGCTACAAAGTCTAGCAAATTGCGAATTGCGACACGCCGGCCGCCTCGCCGGCGTTCAACCGAAGGGAGAATGCTGATGGAAAAACAACAGATTCACATCCGCTTCAATAACCGCAACGGCAATGACAATCCTTTGCCCTGGCGGGTACTGACCAAGTGCGACGAGGTCGAGGGCGTGCTCCAGTTCACCCAGGAATTTGCTTCCGAAGTGCGGTTCCATGCACCGGTCGTGACTTCCGAAGACCAGGTGGCCGCCGGCGTCTTCAAGTGGCATATCCGCTCGGTCGGCTACGTTTCCTGGGATGGGGATGTCTGCTACGTTACCGAGCAGCCCGGCCTGCCGGGCGCAGCTGGCCGTTAAGGCTTGCGCAAGTAGAAGGTTTCTCGCCAGCCCTTGTGGTAGTCGTGCATCGTTTCGCGATGTTCCGGGTTGGCGAGGAAGTGTTCCGGCCAGTCGTACTGGCTGGTCGCATAGCCAAAGTGTTCTGCCAGGAAGCGAACTGCTGCGCGCGAAGGGCGCCCGACCAGCGTGAAGCCATTGCGGGTCAGCGCGTCGTCGCAGGCCATCTGCTGGTCATCGATCGGTTCGCGCAGCAATTGGATGCCGTAGGGATTCTTGAAGATCAGGCGCGCGTCCTGCTGTTCATGGGGCGGCACTTCGTCTTCTGCCGGCGTGACCTCAGTATCGATGATCACCAGCCGGGCGCCGGTGCGTTCGATTCGATCAAGTAATTCAGCATGGCGGATGGTGTGGTAGTAGAAGCCCAGGCACAAGACCACGTCGAAGGATTCGGCGCGCAGCAGTTCGAACACGTCGCCGCACGCAAAATCATACCGGCTGCGGTCGATGTCGTAGCGGTCAAAGGTCGCGACAGCGTTGGCAATCAATTCCTGGCGCGGCTCAATGCCTTTGACATAGGCAGCGCCAGCTTTCAATGCCGCAAAGGTCCAGCGTCCATCGTGGCTGGCGATGTCCAGTACTTTCTTGCCGGCCAGGGAGGCTGCGTTTCTCGCAATGATCGCCTGGTGGCGGCCATTCAGGCGGTGCGGATAAGGGCTGGTCAGGCTGGTAGCGTAGAACTGCTCATACTGATTAAAAAAGTCCACTTGATTCCTTTGCTGGATGGCTTGCTGGGTTTACATGCCGGATCACATCAGAATGACGTCGTACTGTTCCTGGTGGTAACTGGTTTCGACCTGCAGTGAGATTTTCTTGCCGATGAAGTCGCCCAACATCGCCAGGTGTTGCGATTCCTCTTCCAGGAACAGGTCAACCACCTCCTGCGAGGCGAGGATGCGGAATTCGCGCGGATTGAACTGCTTGGCTTCGCGCAGCAGTTCGCGCAGGATTTCGTAGCAGATGGTGCGCGAAGTCTTGACCTGGCCCTTGCCTTCGCAGGCAGGGCACGGCTCGCACAGGATGTGGGCCAGCGATTCACGCGTGCGCTTGCGCGTCATCTCCACCAGTCCCAGCGCCGAGAAGCCGGATACCGACACCTTGGTGCGGTCGCGCGCCAGGGCTTTCTTCAGCTCCGCGAGCACGGCGTTGCGGTGCTCGTTGTTCTCCATGTCGATGAAGTCGAGGATGATGATGCCGCCCAGGTTGCGCAGGCGCAGCTGGCGCGCGATGGCGTGCGCCGCTTCCAGGTTGGTCTTGAAGATGGTGTCGGCAAAGTTGCGGCCACCGACGAAGCCTCCGGTGTTGACGTCGATGGTGGTCATGGCCTCGGTCTGGTCGACAATCAGGTAGCCGCCCGACTTCAGGTCGACGCGGCGCCCCAGGGCGCGGTGGATTTCCTCTTCCACGCCGTACAGGTCGAACAGCGGGCGCTCGCCGGTATAGTGGGCCAGCCGCGGCAGCACCGACGGCGTGTAGACGCGGCCGAACTCCGTCAGCGACAGGAAGTTTTCGCGCGAATCGACCTGGATGGTGGCCGTTTCGTCGTGCACGAAGTCGCGCAGCACGCGCTGGGCCAGGCTCAAGTCCTGGTGCAGCAGGGAAGTCGGCGGACGGGTGCGCGCGCCGTGGCAGATCGCGCCCCAGGTCTTGCGCAGGTATTCGATGTCGGCCTGCAGGTCGCTGTCCGAGGCGTCTTCGGCCTGGGTGCGAACGATGTAGCCGCCTTTTTCGTCTTCCGGCAGCAGGCCTTGCATGCGCGCGCGCAGGGCTTCGCGGTCGGACTCTTTCTCGATCTTCTGCGAGATGCCGATATGGCCGTCCTGCGGCAGGTAGACCAGCATGCGGCCGGCGATGGAAATCTGGGTCGACAGGCGTGCGCCCTTGGTGCCGATCGGGTCCTTGATCACCTGCACGGTCAGCACCTGGCCGTCGAACAGCAGCTTTTCGATCGGGGTCGGAGTGGCGTTCTGGGCGCCGTCATGCGGGCGGGCTTCCCAGATATCGGCCACGTGCAGGAAGGCTGCGCGCTCCAGGCCGATGTCGATGAAGGCCGACTGCATGCCGGGCAGCACCCGCACTACCTTGCCGGAATAGACATTGCCCGCCAGGCCGCGCGTCAGCGTGCGCTCGATATGCAGTTCCTGCACGGCGCCCTGCACGATGAGGGCAACGCGGGTTTCCTGGGGGGTGATATTAATGAGGATATCTTCGTTCATCAGGGGAGTTTCAATCCTGCCTGGCGCAACAGTTGCGCCGTTTCGTACAGCGGCAGGCCCATGATGCCGGAGTGGCTGCCTTCGATGTGTTCAACGAACAGGGCGGCCAGGCCCTGGATGCCATAGCCGCCGGCCTTGTCGTAAGGCTCGGTGGTGGCGCAGTACGTCTTGATCTCGGCCTCGGTCAGCTTGCCGAAGCGGACGTCGGAGACCTGGGTGATATGGCCGGAAAAGTCCTGCGAATGCACCGCCACCGAGGTCAGTACCTGGTGGGTGCGGCCGGACAGCTTGTGCAGCATTTCGGTGGCTTCCCGTACATTGGCCGGCTTGCCGAGGATTTCACCGTCGATGGTGACGGTGGTGTCGGCGGCCAGGATCGGGCGCAGGATCAGGCGCCGGCGCTGGATCATGTCCCAGGCAAAATCGGCCTTTTCCTGGGCCACCCTGCCGACGTAGGCCAGCGGTTCCTCGCCGGCATGGACATCTTCGCTGACATCCGGGCCGCGCGGGCCGTCGTTGCGCAGCATGAGCAACTCAAAATCCACGCCGATCTGGCGCAGCAATTCGCGCCGGCGTGGACTCTTGGAAGCCAGGTAGATCTTCTTTTCGACCAGTTTCATCGTTTGCCTTAATTGTTAGACACGATGATAAGGGTGGTTTTGCGTTATTGTCCACGCCCTATACAACTGTTCGGCCAGCATGACGCGCACCATGCCATGCGGCAGGGTCAGGCTGGACAGGCGAATCATGCCTTCCGCCCTGGCCTTCAGCCCCGGATCGAGGCCGTCGGCGCCGCCGATCAGGAAGACGGTATCGCGGCCGTCCTGCTGCCAGGCTTCCAGCTGCTGGGACAGGCCCACGCTGGTCAGGTCCTTGCCGCGTTCATCGAGGGCGATGATGCGCACCGATTTCGGCAAGACCGCTTCGATGCGCTCCCGTTCCAGGGCCATGGCAGTGGCGGCGGTCTTGCTGCCGGAACGCTCGACGGGCTTGATCTCCTTCAGCACGATGCGCAGTTCCGGCGGCATGCGCTTCACGTATTCGGTGAAGCCATTCTCGATCCAGGCCGGCATCTTGTGGCCGACCGCAGCGATGATCAGCTGCACTTACTCAGCCGCAGCAGCCTTCTTCAGGCGCTTGATGACGGTCTTGACCGGCGTTGCGGCGGCAGCGGCGGCTTTCTTCTCCTTGGCGGCCTTGGCGGAGGCCTCGGCGGTCTTGGTGGAAGCGACCTTCACTTTCTTGCCTTCCGGCGCCACGACCTTCGGCGCGGCCTTCTTGGCGGCGGCCTTCTTGGCCACGGCGCCGGCCGCGGCGGTTGCCTTCACGGTGCCAGGCTTCTTGGCCGCTGGTTTCTTCTCGACCACGGCTTCGGCGGCCTTGGTGGCCTTGGTGGCAGCCAGGTGGCCGGCCTTCTTCGGCGCGGCTTCCTTGGCGGCTGCAGCCTTGCCTTCGGTGGTGGACTTGCGCTTGGCGGCGCCCAGTTTCACCGGCTTTTCGCCCCAGATTTCTTCCAGGCGGTAGTAAGCGCGGATCGGCGCCTGCATGATGTGGACGATCATGTCGCCCAGGTCCACCAGCACCCATTCGCCGGTATCTTCACCCTCGATGCCGATCACGTCGCCGCCGGCTTCCTTGACCTTGTCGCGCACCGAGGCAGCCAGTGCCTTGGTCTGGCGGTTGGAGGTACCGGAAGCGATGGCGATGCGGTCGAAGAGGCTGGTCAGGCCGGTGGTGTCGAACAGGACGATTTCCTGGCCCTTGACGTCTTCCAGGGCGTCCACGACGATGGATTGCAGTTTTTTGATATCCA